>JAAUYH010011713.1_pt1 | contig 82983 bp, 55 predicted proteins | sample 7278061 | NCBI WGS metagenome assembly JAAUYH01 (sample SAMN14350203, study PRJNA611818) | marine sediment metagenome | isolation source: surface marine sediment (0.6m) | place: French Polynesia: Moorea | collected 2018-08 | reverse complement strand
TTCCATCCGGATCACGACAATCTGGATGCGCAATTCCTGAACTTCAGACAGGAGGCTTACCAGGTCAGCCGCATCCTGGAGCTCCAGTTCAGTGAGCATATCCCTGGTTTCCCGGACGTAGCGGATCCCCCTGACTGGGGTGACAGCCGCATGGGAGGAGTGTTCCGGGAGACCCTGACCGGCCTGCACAAGAACGCGATTTTTGTGGAAGGCGATTTTCAGCTGCAGCGGGTATCAGCCGTAGCGGAACTGAATCAATAGTGGACAAGCCAATGAGACCCTTCGAAGGAAAAGCCGCATCAGTCGCCCTCTGGATGGCCGGCAGCCTGCTCTTGCTGACCGCGAGCAACGTCATGGCCCAATGGCCAACCGGTGGCGGTGGGATCAATGAAGACCTGGCCGTGGATGTCGTGACATCGGGCGTGGGTGATACCTACGTCCTGGGCTACTTTCAGGGCACCGCGACATTCGGCGAGCACACGGTCAACGCGTCGGGACTGCGTGACATTTTCGTGGCAAAAGTCTCCAGCAGCGGAAGCATCGAGTGGGTCATCAAGGCCGGTGGCCCCTCCGATGACATGCCCACCAGCATCGCGGTGGACGCCTCGGATAACGTATACGTGGGTGGTGCGTTTTACGATGAGATGTCCTTTGGCGCCATCGACCTGACGTCCGACGGCATGAAGGACGGATTCGTGGCCAAGCTTTCTGCCAGCGGTCAGTGGCAGTGGGCTTATCGTCTGGGCGGCATGGGTGATGACGAAGTCCGGGCACTGGCATCTGTCGAGGGCAATATTGCGGATATTCCACCCACCGAAGGATCACTTTTTGTGGGCGGGCACTACTTCTGCATGGCAGATTTTCCCGGCGGACTGGGACTGGAGAACGACAACTGCCTCGAGGGTGAGAAAGATCTGTTCATCGCCCGGGTCGAGCACGATGGTGACTGGGTCTGGACGCGGGACCGCGGCGGCGCAGCCACGGGCAATGAATCGGTCAATGCCCTGGACGTGGATTCAACGGGGCGGCTGTACTTTTCCGCCAGCTTCGCGCCCGGCGGCCGGGTATCGGTACTCAGCGACAGCTTTTCCAATCTCAGCCAATGGACCGAATCCGGCGATACCAGCCAGGCCGGCGTAAGGGGCGACCCCTTCAACCGCATGAGCAACAGCAGCATGATGTACCTGCGCAATGGCGTTACGGTGACGTCCAGCAGTGTCGACCTGTCAGCATCGGACTCCGCCACGGTCGCCTTCAGTGCCTACACCGGCGGGGACTACCGGCGGTCGCAATGGTTCACCTCGGATCAATCCGGCTGGGACAGCTGTACCCCGGTGACCATCTTCGTGCTGTTCCAGGGCAACGTCACGCGCTGGTACTGCGAAACCATTTACTCGGAGTACCCGGAGTCCAGCCAGAATGAAAACCTGAGGGCGCAATACAAGGACAACCAGGGAAGCTGGAGAACGCTGGAGACGTTTTCGCCCGGCAGTGAATATGCCCGCTTCAACCGTGAGGGCAATAATGCCTACGTGCTCCCGCCCGACGCCCGGCACAATGACTTCCAGCTGCGTTTTTTCATGACCGCCGGCTTCACCGGAACAGCCAATTGCGTGGGGCCAGGACCCAACCTGACCGAAAGCTTCACGATTTTCGGCTTTGTGATCACCTTTGGCGCGCCGGCTACCAACGAACCCTGCGACTGGTGGCACGTGGACAACGTGGACATCCAGACCGTTGCGCCGCCCAACTTCTTCCTGGGAGAGGTTTCCAATGCAACCTCGGATTCTCCCGGTCTCACCGAGGAGTTTCTATTCCCGGACGATATCCGCGTCACCGATATGAGGCGCGACGAATCGGGTGACCGAATCGTGGTCAGCGCCGACAACCTGGCCGCGCCCCAGAGCTTCTGCACGGATCTGCTTCCAACCGGTGCTTTCGTGGCCAGTTTCGATGCCGCTGGCGCCTACCAGTGTGACTGGGTGAATTTCCCGACCGGCAGCGGTGCTGCCGCAAGTGCCGGAATCACCATCGACAGTTCCGGCAACGTGTATGCCATTGGAACCTTCGTCGGGTCCATCGATTTCGAGTATTGGCCGAACTGTATACCGGACGGTCCGTTCCCGTCGGTGGAAACCCTGAGCACCGAATCCCCCACCAGTCCCAGCGACGTCATGCTGGCCCGCTATACCCGGGAGGGACTGGGATGCTGGGCCACCGGTGGTGCCAATTTCGACCCGTCCGATTCGATTCCTGCCCGGGCCGGCGGCATTGACGTCGACGAAGGCCGGGCCATCTCCACCGACGGTGTCGGAAACCTGTACCTGGTGGGTGGATTCACCACCAGTGCGGTGTTCGGCGAAGACGAACGGGTCAACGGTGTCGGCGGGCTGGACGCGTTCATTGCCAACTGGGGTACTGACGGCAGGCCGTTCCAGATCGACGTATGGCCCGTTGGGGTTGCAGTGACGCCACCCATCAATGCCAAGGTGGACGATTTCGTGTTTGTCCCTCAGTTCATGCTCAACGGAGAACTGGTCGACGCCATTTCCCAGAAGCTGTTCTACTGGACGCCGCCGCTGGGCACTGAAGATGCCCGGCTGATTCCGCTGCGTCCGGTTTCCAATATCACCATTTTGTGGCGTATCCAGGGTGACCAGCTCCAGGATGAAGGTCGGATTACCCAGATTGGTTCGGCCAACTGGCCGGTGGACACCTGCACCGACAGTGTCGATCAGGGTTGCTACCAGGTCCACATCGCCAGCGCCCCGGTGGAAATCGAGCCCGCCTCGGGTGATTACCTGCTGCTGGATCACATCAAGCCGCCCCTGGGTAACGACGCGGCGGTGGACAATTCGGTCTACACCGCCAATACCAGTGGATTCTCCACCCTGCTGTACATCAACGGGCCTACCCCGGACATCACCCAGTTCCCCATTACCACCGAAGTCGTGAGGACGCTGCCGTTCGCCTCGGCACCGCAGTTTGTTGACGCGGTTCCCTGGGAGATTGGCCAGGCGGTGCTGGATGGTTATCACAACGAATCCGGACGAGCAGGGTTTGCGATCAATGAGCTTGCGTTCTACGACGGGGTCGGCACTGATGCGGCCTACAACCGGGATGCCCGCACCGGACAGATCATCCCGGTTAATCGGTCAACTTCAGCCCGCATCCAGGACGCAGGAAAAGAGCTGGTCGTGGCCTGGTACCGGCGCAAGAACAAGGGCGTTTACTGGCCGGACAAGCCGGTACGCTACGCGCCCCAGTGGCCGCTGGATCCCGACAAGATCATCATTGCCAGTGAGTCGGGCGGGGAAGTCCTGGGCCAGCAGCCGCTGGATCCCCTGGTCTTTTCCAACCTGAGCCTTTACGTCCAGGGCGATCCCGAATTGCCTGGATACAACCCCAACGACGAGCACGCGATCTTCGCACCGTCCAGCACCGGTACCGGGCTGGAGGCCGTGTTTGCGCTGCGCTCTGACTACGGCAGCCGGCTGGCCGGCGATGTCGCCGCGGCGTCGGACCCCTATGTGCTGGTCAAGTACCAGGACGAACTGGCCCAGTGGCGATTCCGCGTTTTCGAGGTCATTGCCACCGGTGCGGGCTTCGACGACTTTCGTTACTCCGGCACGGCGGGAACCCCGGTGTTTCCGCCATATCCGCTGAGCATCCTGCCAGGCTGTACCGAAACCCTGGCCGTGGGTCAGGCCTTTGGCGAGGCGCCGCCGCCGCCGTTTTTCCAGGACTACAAGAACCAGATCTGGGCCGCGTCGGAAGGCAGTGGCGAGATGCTGTTCGCTTATCCGCTGCAGCCCGGTTTCTTCTACGACCTGAACAACGATGACGAGCAGGACGACATCGACGGCGACGGCGAACCCGATGTCGACGGCAACTGCGTGCCGTGGCTGGCCAGGCTGCCGGCCGAGGAGGGTGGAACCTCGTCACCCAACGTTCCCATCAAGGTGGCTTACGACATCATCTGGCCCACCGATGTGCCGCAGTTGGTGATCGGAGAAACCCTGCTAACACCCAAGCGTGGTCTGCCGGATATCTTCAACCAGGCTTCAACCCAGGTGGTGTACGACGATCTTTACAACAACCTGCCCGAAGCGGAGCGGCTGCCCAGCCAGACGCTGGCCCAGATGATTGACCCGCTCAATCCACGTTTCGTCCGCCTGGACGCGGTCCCGTCCTCTATTGCCACAGAACTGCGCACCGACGGAAAACTCTCCATCCTGGGCAGCGCCGACGGCACCATCAAGCTGCCTGTGGCGGTCCGGGACCGGATCAGCTTTGATCCCCAGAACGGCAAACTGACGGTCATCGGCCTGTTTGACGAAAGCGGTGCCGGCGAGCCGCTGCTGCTGCCCAACGTGCTGTCCAAGCGCGACCGGGTGGTGCTCAAGCAGCTGGACGGCGGTGACGGAACGGAAGAATCCGGCTTCACCAACGCCTGTGAAAATGCCAGTGAATGCACCTGGGATATGGCGGTGGAAGCGCTGTTCCGATTGAGTCGCAACCCCAACCGCATCCAGAAAATCTGCACCAACTCCCAGCTGGGTGACGAGAACCAGCGTGAATGCCTGGCGTCAGACCCCGTGACCGAAAACGACGTGCTCATCGGTTTCCAGGACACCGATGGGAACTTTGTGCTGGAGCCATTCGTGGCGACCGGCGTCAAGCCGGCCCTGACCGCCGGTAACGCCCAGGGCAGCGGTTTCATGACCCTTGCTTTCAACAATGATCCGGCGCTGACGCCGTTGCCCATCAGCCTGTCGGTACTGCGCGTGGACTGCCTGCAGTCGCCGCCGCCGCCGACCCCGCCGGAAGAAGCGGACATCTACTCCACCTACCAGGGGCAGATCCAGGTCCTCGAGCCGGAAAACATCTTCGACGAGCAGCTGCTTCTGCGCCACAGCGGAGACTTTGGGGGTAACCCGGACGCGCTGGAGTTCGAGTGGTTCTACAAGCCTGACCTGGACGGCACGCCGCCCATGCCGCTGCCGGACCCGGATGCCGGACAGCTTAATGGCTGGCTCAAGTTCCCGGTGGATGATGCCCAGGGCGCGGTGGAAATCACCATCGCCGGTGCCAACATCCAGACCCTGTCGGACAACTGGTACGTGGCCCGCTATCGCGGCCTTCCCGCCTGCGGCAACGCATCGGGTTTCAGCATCTATGCCGGCCAGCCCGGCGCGACGCCATTGGAGCCCAGGGCCCAGCTGGCCGAAGGCTGGGTCAAGCGGGTGCTGAAGCGGCTGAATCCGTTTGAAGCCCGGGTGCAGAATTTTGCCCAGGCGGCAACCAACAACTACGCCAGCATGCTGATCCAGCTGGGTGAACGTTACGAAGGCGATATCGCCCTCAACAATGATCCCGAAAACCTCAACAGCTTCGGCCTGATCGAGGCCTACACCACGGTCATGCGCCGTGCCCTGACCCTGAGCGTCGACGCCACGCCGCCGGTGGACTACGGCCCGGCCAACACCGCCATCCTGCTGGTGGCGTCCCGGCTGGTGGATTTCTACACCCTGCTGGGCAACGAAGCTTATGCCGATGCCCTCGATCCCATGATCGGGGTTGACACCGGTGGCGGTACGTTCTCCCTGGCCCCCACCATCTTCAACTTCCAGAACCAGCTGGCCTCCATCCTCGAGGAGGAACTGGTGCTGCTGCGCGGCCGTGACAACAGCCAGGGGCCGGTGGCGGCGAACCCGGTGTACAACCGGCTGTTCTGGAATTTCACCACGGGTGACGGCGAGGTCGCCTATGCGTTGTCCTACAACATCTCCGATCAGAACGACGACGGCGTCATCGATGAATTCGACGCCCGGATCCAGTTCCCCCAGGGGCACGGGGACGCCTGGGGTCACTACCTGACCGCCATGGATATCTACTACGACCTGCTGCGGCACCCGTTCTACTCCTGGGATCCGAGGCCCGAGGCCATCACCGTGGCCGGTGTCCCCCTGCAGGTGGATTTCCTGGACGAGCGCCAGTTTGCCGAGACGGCTGCTGCCAAGGCCAGGGTGGGGGCAGAGATTGTCGATCTCACCTACCGCAACCAGTACGTGGAAGACCCGGCCGGACAGTTCCAGGGATACGAAGACTCTGATTTTGACCGGGCCTGGGGTCTCAGCGAGTGGGGATCCCGTGCGGGCCAGGGTGCCTACTTCGACTGGATCATGGGCAACGCCATTCTGCCGGCGGAAGACCCGAATCCCGACAATGTGGGGATCCAGCGCATCGAGCGCTCAAATATCGCCGAGCTGGACGAAATCATCGCCCAGTACGACAAGATCCAGGCCCAGGTCGATGAAGCCGACCGCGGCCTGAACCCGCTGGGCCTGGCGTCCGGTGTGGTGCCCTTCGACATCGATCCGTCCCAGCTCGACGACGGCGTGACCCATTTCGAGCAGATCCTGACCCGGGCCGAAACCGCCCTGGACAACGTGGTCCAGGTTTGGGATTTCGCCAACCAGCTGACCCAGATGATGCGGTTCAACCAGGACGAGGTGGACGATATCCGACGTGACTCGGTGTCCCAGGAAAATGACTTCACCAACCAGCTCATCGAGATCTTCGGCTATCCCTACGATGACGATATCGGCCCCGGAGGCACCTACCCGGCAGGCTATAACGGACCAGATCTGTACCACTACATGTACGTGGATCCGCCCGCCCTGGCCGGGACACAGTTCGACTTCACCGCCAGTGAGAATGGCTACGATCCCAGCACCAATAATGTGGCCCGGATCAGGACCTTCCAGGGTGTATTCACGCCAGTTGGAAACGGCATCAACTTCTTCGACGTGACCCAGCAGAACCCGGCAGCTCCGTCGATATTCTTACCGCTGTGCATCACCAACCCGCTGGGGCAGGGCTGTGCTCTGGGTGACCTGACCAACAACACCCTGGAGGTGGAATACCAGACCATCGAGTCCGCCGACTTCGGCTTTGCCTTCGCCAAGCCGGAGGCCTGGACCGGTGTCCGCCGGGCACCCGGAAGACTGCAGACCACCCTGGGCGAGGTACTGCAGGCGCGCATTGCGCTGCGCCAGGCCCTGGTGGCCTATGACAAGCTGCGGCTGGATATCGAAGATGCGGTGGACGGCCTGGAGGCCAAGTTCAATATCAAGGAACAGAACATCGATATCGCGATTACCGAGCGCAACGTGCTGCTGGGTCTGACCGTGGTCAATCAGGTGGCGGCCAATGCCGCTATCGTGGCCCGACGCATTGGTGAATTCAGCGACTTCAGCTTCAAGGCGGGTTCCGAATGTGTGCCCAAGAACGTGATTGCCGGATTGGCGGCGGGTGGTGATATCGCATCAACGGCCCGCTGTACCGTCCATACTGCCGGCAACGTGGTCAAGCTTGGCTTTGACACCCTGGCCGACGTGCTGGATATCGCCGGCAACGTGGCAGATGCCGCCAAGGAGGATGTCAGCGCCATCGCCAGCATCCAGACCCTGATCAATGACACCACGCTGGATCTGTTCGACGCCAAGGGTGAGATCGACGCGTTGCTGCGGGAAGAGCCACTGCAGCGGGCGGAAATTTTCGCCCGGGCGGAAGCGGCCCAGCAGCTTCTGGGTGACTACAACGCCACCCTGGCCGAGGGCCTGCGGGTATTGGATCAACTCAAGGCATTCCGACGCCGTGGCGCGGAAGCCATCCAGGAATATCGCTACGAAGACATGGCCTTCCGGATCTTCCGCAACGATGCGCTGCAGAAGTACCGGGCAGCCTTCGACCTGGCGGCCCGCTACGTCTACCTGGCAGCGGCAGCGTATGACTACGACACCAACCTGCTGGGCAGCGATGCCCAATCCGGCCAGGGATTCCTGACCGACATCGTCCAGGAGCGGTCCATCGGCCAGATCCTGGATGGCGCGCCGGTTGCCGGTTCCCGGGGACTGGCGGATCCCATCGCCCGCATGAAGCTCAACTTCGACGTGCTCAAGGGCCAGATGGGATTCAACAACCCGCAAAATGAAACCAACCGGTTCTCGCTGCGGCAGGAACTGTTCAGGATCACCGGCGAACCGGAATCCGACGATGCCTGGCGCCAGACCCTGGACCAGGCCCGGGTAGATAACCTTTGGAATATCAGTGAGTTCCGACGTTTTGCCAGACCGTTTGCACCGGAATCCGCCGGGCCACAACCCGGTATCGTGCTGGAATTCCAGACCACGGTGAACTTCGGCCTGAACTTCTTCGGCAAGGAACTGGGGCCGGGCGACAGCAGCTACGACTCCAGCCAGTTCTCCACCCGCATTCGCGGGCTGGGTGCCTGGTTTGCCGACTATGCCGGGTTGCCCTTGTCCAACACGCCGCGCATCTACCTGTTCCCGGTCGGCGCGGACGTGCTGCGCGCGCCCGCACCAGACAGCTTTGCCACCCGGGAATGGCAGATCATCGACCAGGTCATTCCGGTTCCCTTTGCCATCGGGTCCGGCGATCTGCAGCGCTTCGACTGGCTGCCGTCGGTGGACAACGTGATTGGCAGTCCGGTTGAGCTGCGGCGCTATCCGCGCTTCCTGGCCTATCACCTGAGCGAGCCCTTCGATAACAGCGAGATCGTGTCCGACAGCCGCCTGATCGGCCGGTCGGTGTGGAATCGGAAGTGGCTGCTCATCATTCCTGGAGCATCACTGCTGAACGACCCGGATGAAGGCCTGGATACCTTCGTCAACGGCTCGTTGATACCAGGCTCGAGCGAGAGGGACGGAAACGGGGTCAGCGACATCCTGATCTTCTTCCAGACCTACGCCTACTCGGGGAACTAGCCATGAACACGATCAAGCGACAAACATTGACGGTACTGCTGGCGCTCTGGAGTGTGACTGCCTGGGCCACCCTGTCCGAGCCCGATCACGTGTTCTACGGCACAGCGACCTTCTTCAGCGCACCGCTGGAAAACAACGTGCCCATTACCCTGGTGCTGAACGGTGACAGCGAGCCTCTGGTGACCTACCTGTACGGCAGTGACGAGAACCTGGGGGGGCAGTACGCACTGCGGGTGCCCATGGGTACGCTGGATCCGCCGCTGCCAGGCACCGCCCGCACCGGCCAGTCCGCCAGCATTTTCATCGACGGGGAGCTGGCGGCGGAAGCCATGATTGGCGAACCGGGCGTCGCCGTGCGGCTGGATATCGATCCCCAGATTCTGACCGGTCAGCCTAACTTCGCCATTACGGATGTCGAGCAGTTCGAAGGCAATGCCGGTTCGCTGTTCATGACTTTCGTGGTATCGATATCAGACACGACGGACTCTGACGCCAGGGTTCTGTGGGAAACCATGGAAGGGACCGCAACCGGCGGCACAAGCTGTTCAGCCGGGGTCGATTTTGTCACCAGTACCGGCCAGGCGAGTATTGCACCCGGAAATCTGTCCACGGTGATCAACGTGCCGATCTGCGGTGATACCGACCAGGGTGAGGGTAATGAAACCCTGATAGTCCAACTGAGCAATCCCGGTGGCGCCAACCTGCTGGACGACCAGGCTCTGGGCACCATTCTGGACGATGACGAGCTGCCGACATTGAGCGTGGCGGATGTCCTGGTTGCTGAACCCGGCGCCGGATCAACCGTGGTTCTGATCACCGTCTCTCTGTCCCAGTCATCTGAGTCACCGGTGACCTTGAGCTACCGGACCCAGAACGCGACCGCCCTGGCGGGCACCGATTATCTGCCGGTTTCAGGGTCCGCGGAAATAGCGGCCGGCCAGCTGGAGCAGACCGTTGCGGTCACGGTTCTGGCCGACAATCTGTCTGAAGCCAATGAGACCTTCTGGCTGATGTTGTCCAACGCTGTTGGTGCGGTGATTGCGGACGATGCCGCCTTGGTGACCATTATTGACCCGCTGTTTGAACCCACGGTGGAACAGGCCAGTCAGACCGTGCAGGGGGTCGATGGCGTGACCGGTCTGCTTGGGCCATCCGCCATCACCGAGAGCCCGGACGGCAGGTTCGTGTATGTTTCCGGCCGGTCCCTGGACACGGTTGTCACCTTCAGTCGGGCCGCCCCGTCCAGCCAGCTCACGTTTGTGTCCATGATTGACAATTCCGTGACCGGCTTTGCCGATGCGGCCCTGGATGGCGCCAACGATATTGTGATGAGTCCGGATGGGCTGCACGTCTATGTTGCCGCGCTGCGTGAAAACGGTGTCAGCGCCTTCGCGCGGAATGCGGGAACGGGCGAGCTGACCCACGTTGCTTCGTTCAGAAGCACTGATCCCGTTGCCGGACTTGAGGGTGCGTCCAGCATGGCTTTCAGCCCGGACGGTGCCCAGCTTTACGTCACCGGCCGGCAGGCTGGAACGGTGGTGGTGTTCAATCGCGACGCCGCCAGCGGGGCGCTCACCTTCGTTGAAGCCGAAACCAATGGAGCTGACGACCCGACCGACCCTGGGGGTGCGGTGAGCGGTCTGGCCCAGGCATCCGCTGTGGTGGTGTCTCCTGACGGCGCACAGGTGTACGCCACGGGCGCGTTCGATAATGCCGTTGCCGTGTTCAACCGGGTAACCGATTCCGGCAGTGCCGACTTCGGCCGGCTGAGCTTCGTGGAGGTACACGCCAATGAATCCGGCGGCGTCATCGACCTGCAGAGTCCGTCAGACCTGCTGGTCACTCCGGACGGGGAGCATGTCTACGTGACCGCGGAAGCGAGCAACGCGGTCGTTCTGTTTGACCGGGCGGCCAACGGGACGCTGTCATTCCGCGGCGCCATCAAGAGCGGTGACGAAAACGTGGCCGGTCTGCTGGGTGCCAAGGCGCTGGCCATTCGCGAGGATGGCAGCCTGCTGTTTGCCGCCGGGTTTGCCGATGACACGGTGACCGTATTCGGGCGGGATACCAACGCTGCGGCTCCGGAATTCGGCGAACTCAGGGCGCTGCAGACCCTGCGTGACGCTGAAGGCGCCATCACCAACATGGGTTGGCCCGAAGCCGTAATGATCAGCCACGACGGCGCCTACGTGTTTGTGGTTTCCAACCGCGACAACGCTGTTGTAGTCCTGGGTACCCTGGTGCTGTTCGCCGACGGGTTCGAGGACTGAATCAAAATACGGGCGGGCGGCAGCTGCTGCCGCCCGGGCCGTGCGGCCTATCGCTGGTGTTTCGGGTCCTGGCGCAGCTTCGGAAGGCGCGGATACCCCTCCGGGTGCGACTGTGGCAGGTTGGCATGAGCCTGAGAAACCAGCGTAGCTATTCCCCAGGGAGGCGGCGATGCACGGATACGCAAAATGTCTGATTTTGATGCTGGCGCTTGTGGCGTTTCCGGCGCCAGGCGAAGAAGGCGGGCAGAGTCACGCGCTGGCGGCGCCAATCTCCATGGAAAGCGGCGCCTACAATCCCTGGACGGACCGCTGTTCGGACTCCCGCGCGCCGGTGCGGCGCAAGATTTACCTGCGCCAGCCGGCCGGGGACGGCCCGTACCCGGTTTTCCTGTATTTCATCGGCACCCTGCGGTCCGCTGAACATCCCACCGCCAAGACCATCGTGGACCGGGCGGCCCGGCGGGGATTTGTGGCCGCCGCGGTAGACTACGACACGATTGCGTCAGTCTTCAGGCCCACCGGGGTGTGCGATTCGATCCAGGCCAAGGCCCGGTGCACCCTGTCCAGCGACGAAGCGAATGCGCCGGAATCCGCCATGGGCCTGATCTGCGGAAATCGCCGCATTGACGGGCGCGAGGCAGGACTGAAAGCCGACTGCGACCTGGGCATCGTGGTATCCGGCTTCAGCCAGGGCGCCGCCCTGGCCATGCTGGCGCGGGATTATGACGTGCGGGTCCAGGCCATGTGGGGGATCGGCTTCCATGACCAGGGCCTGATCGATAAGCATCCGCTGACCTGTATGCACGGGGAAGACGGGCACCCGCCGGGCGGGCGTGCCCTGCCGACGTCCCGCATGCGCCTGATCATCGGCCAGGAGGACAAGCTGCTTCGGCGCCCGCTGAAGCCGCACCTGCAGGACACCACCGGGCGGGCCTGCAGCACCGCCCTGGGACCCTGTTTCGCCGTTGACGGCTCAGGTTGGGGCATTGTCCCCAACGGCGAATGTACGCAGAACTGCATCCATGAATACCTGGACGACGCGCGCTTCTGGGAGAGTGATCGGTGGTGGGGTGCGGACCGCAACATCGACTGGCTGAAGCGGTTCGTGCAAGGCCCGCCGCCCGGCGGCGGACCCGTTGCGGGGCCGGGTGCCGGACAGGACGGGACCGTGACTGCGCTGCGAAGGATCCTGGCGGATCAGCGGCCCGCGGTCTGGCAGTGTGACGACACGGCGACCTACCTGCGCGTGGCGGGGGGTGTCTCCGCCGGCAGTCCGGAAGCGACCGAAGCAGCCATCCGGCGGGTCCTGGCGGGCTGGGAGCCGGGGGCCAGCTTCGATCGGATCGGGTACAGCGTTGTCCGGGTCACGCTCAGCGACGACCAGCAGCTGGCCGGCGCCATGGGGTCTGCCGGCGCCCGCTGCTACCTGGGTTCGCTCACAGCTACCCTGACGTCGCTGGAGGGCATCGACGCGGTATGGCTGGAGATCGAAGAGGGCAGTCACGCCGAGCCGGGTCTGTATACCCGGGCTTCGTTTCTGGACATGTTCGACCTCAGCGGGGACTGATGCCCGCCCGGGTGATTGCCGCCGGTGAACAGGAGGCGCCGGCGGACGGCAGACTCATCGGTCTGCTATCGGAAAAAATCCCGAAACTATTGTATGTTTAGGGCGCGCGCCCGTGGTTGATGGCGCGGGGGTGGGTGAATGAATCATGGTCGGCTGGCTTTGTGGTCGGGTGGCGCGCTGTTGCTGGCGTCCTGCCTCACTGCCTACGCCCAGATCGAGGAGATCCTGGTCACCGCTACCAAGCGGGCGGAGAGTCGCCAGGATGTGCCGCTGTCCCTGCAGGCCCTCACCGGAGATGCCCTGCAGGACCTCGGGGCTGATTCCGCCGATGACATCCTGGCGCTGTTTCCCAACCTCAGCGTCAATGGCTCCAACGAGGTCAACAAGGGCTTCACCATCCGGGGTGTCGGGACCAACAATTTCCACGGCAACGTCAATGGTGCCGTCGGCGTATACCGGGACGAGGTCGCGGTGGGCACACCCTTCGCTGGTACGCTCGGCATTTTTGACACCGCCCGCGTCGAGGTTCTGCGTGGCCCTCAAAACACCTTGTTTGGCCGCAATACCATTGGCGGCGCCGTCAATTACATCTCCAACGTTCCAGCGCTGGGCGCAGGGTTTACCGGATATCTGCTGGGTACCCTGGGCAGCGACCGGCAGACGGACCTTGAGGGTGCCCTTGGTTTCGAGCTGGGGACGGCATCCGCCGGCCGGTTCGCTTTTCAGTCCCTCAACAGAGACGGCCTGTTCATCAACCGGGCGCCCGGCAGGGAAGGAGAGCAGCTGGGTGAGCGGGATCGCCAGTCCGCCAGGTTGCAGGTGCTGTGGGAACCCACCGAGGCCACCAGCGTCCTGTTTAATGTTCATGCCGGCTACAACCGCGGCACCAACATCGGCAACAAGGCCATCGGACTGCGCGACCCATCCGACCCCGGCCAGCCCTGCGACTTCGATGAAATCGCCCGCGGAAGCGACTACCGGACACGCAACAACTGCGTGGCAGCCAACGGATTCAATCCGTCTTCCGAGGACTGGACCACCGTTTACAACGTCAGCAGTGCCGCCGCGGACATCGATGTCGAAGGCGCATTCGCCAAGGTCGTACACCAGCTGCCGAACCAGCATCTGTTGACCACCATCACTGCGTTCAGCCAGACACGCATCAACCAGGCCGACGATTCCAGTGGATTCAACCAGGTTCGACTGACGCCCTCCCAGGACGGTGACTATGAGCAGATCAGCCAGGAGCTTCGGATTGCCTCACCCGTGGACCAGCGGCTTCGCTGGCTGGGCGGCATCTACCTCCTGGAGGAGGACATGGTGCTTGGCACCAACGTGGTCAACGGCGGCCTCAACGTGGTTGCGTCCAATATCCTGGTGCAGGAGGACTCGGATGTCTCCCTATATGGTCAGTTCGACTACGATGTGTCGCCGCGCCTGACGGCGGGTCTTGGGCTGCGATACACCGACAACCGCAAGCGGGCCCCGTCGTCAGTGTTCCGCGTGTTGCCGCGCGTCCCCAATGGCCTGACCGACCCGGCCCTGCTGATCACCAACGAGATTGTCACCAGCGCGCCGGTAGTACCCGTGACCATTGCCTTTTCGGACCTAGAGGTGGACCTGAGCCGGCTGGGGGGAAACCTGTACGCCAGGTATCGGGCTGCCGACAATGTCATGTTCTATGCCAGTTACGCGAAAGGGTTCAAGTCAGGCGGTTTCGACACCCGCGCCCAGGCCGCACTGACACCTGGCGGCGATCCCGGTCGGCCGGTGGAGGCTGAAGCCCTGAAAGCCTTGGAGTTTGGCATGAAGTCGGCGCTGGCAGACGGGTCCATCCAGCTGAATGCTGCGGCATTTTTGTACGAGTGGGATGATCTCCAATCCTTCGTGGTGGTGGGTGGCGTTCCCGGATTTGCCAACATTCCCGAGTCTGAGATCGCGGGCGCGGAAATCGAGCTCAGCTGGTCGCCGGAGCCGTCCTGGCTGATCGCGGCCATGGCTGGTTTTTTGCACACCGAGGTTACCAATGAAGGCAACCTGGATGCCAGCGTTGACCGGGGCCACGAACTGACCAATGCGCCGGAATTGTCCGCTCACGTCTCGGTGTCCAAACACTTTGAGCTGGCAACGGGGAGGCTGAAACTGCAGGGACACTTTCGCTACGCCGGTGATCAGAAAGACACTTTTCTATTCGCCAACGATCCGTTCTCAACCAAAGGTAGCACCACCTTCGTCGACCTCCGGGCAGCCTATGCGTTTGGTGACTCCCGGCAATACGAGGTGGCGCTCTGGGGAGAAAACCTGACCGAGGAAAAAACCTGCGTTGATATTGGCCTGGTCGACAACCCGGCCGTAACGGCCATGCAGTTGAGCACCACGGGCGCCTGCTCCCCCAGCGAGGGGCAAAGGCGAATTGGCGTCTCGGCCAGGATCAGCTTTTGATTCGACAGTCCCGCTTTACTGCCTGAGAAGGTCGCTGATTTCCTGGATCAGCTGGTCCGCGGTAAACGGCTTCGGCAGGTAGGCAAGCACGTCCGATTCGACGGCCGGGATGATGATGCTTTCCGCAATGTAGCCCGAACAGATCAGGATCTTGCCGTCTGCGTTGGTCTCCCTGTAGCGCGTAATCACTTCGCTGAGCCCCGCGCCCGGAAAAACGGCATCGGTACATAACAGGTCATAGGGTTCCGAGTTGTTGTTGAGCAGGCCAATAGCCTCGTCGCCGTCTGACGCCACGGTGACGGCAAAGCGTGCACGGCTCAATGCAAAAGTCAGCAGATCCCGTGCCAGGGGATCATCCTCCAGGACCAGAACATTGCCTCCGGTGGTTTCAGCCGCGGCGGATGCCAGCGGCAGCTTCTGCAACGTCTGTGGCACGGCCTCGACCCGGGGCAGCCAGATCGTGAACCGGCTGCCGTCGTGGGGTCGGGTCGCGACCTCGATGTGACCGTTGCACTGCTGAACAATACCAAACACCGTGGCCAGACCCAGGCCAGTTCCTTTGCCCACGCCTTTGGTGGTGAAGAACGGTTCAAAAACCCGGTCGCTGGTGCTTTGGTCCATGCCCACACCATTGTCTTTGACTTCGATGGCCACCCATTTGCCGGGACTGGCCACCGACATATCGGAGCCGTCGGAGTCGCGGGTCTGGATGCGGATTTCGCCGCCATCGGTTATGGCGTCCCGGGCATTGATCAGCAGGTTGTACAGCACCTGCTGAAGCTCTCCTTCGTCTACAAAGATCCAGGAACTTGTGCCGTGTTCAATATCCAATCGAATGTTGGACGGAAGCAGGCGGCCAAGGGTTTCGGCGGTGTTCTCGATGACCAGGTTGAGCTGCAGGTGCCGGGGTTTTCGGACCTGTTTGTGGCTGAAAGTCAGCAGCTGTCGCGCCAGGTACTCGCTTTGATCAATGGCCTGGCTGATGGCCTGATTGGCTTTGCTTCGCAGGTCCTCAGACTCAGAGTTGCGAACCAGCTCATTCCAGCCCCGGATCACCAGCAGGGTGTTGTTGAAATCGTGGGCCACGCCGGCCGCCAGCTGGCCCAGGGCCTCCATCTTCTGTGACTGGCCAGCACGGTGCTGTGCCTCCAGCCTTGCCGCTTCGCTCTGTCGTCGTTGTTCTTCTTTTCGCCGCAGGCTTTCGGTGCTTCGTTCCAGCGCACCCACCACATACAGCACCGAAAATGTGATCCCGCACCAGAAGAAGACCGAGACTACGGTTGTTCTCAGCCAGAAATTCGGTGTCGGGAGGGCATTGACCGGTGGGTTGGGACCGGTCCACAGGCCCGTCCACATGGCCCCAGTGATGGCCAGGAATAGAAAGGCCATCGCGGCCATGACACCCAGCAGCGCGGTGCGTCCCAGCAGCAGGGCGGTGAGCACCAGGGAAAAAGCGCAGGCGAGCACCGGGCCCGGGTTCGGGCCGCCGTAGATATAGAACTGCGCCGACGCCACCACCATGCTCAGTGCCATGGTCCATGCCGGAATTCGGTATGACAGACTCAGCCGGGCCATCCCGTAGGCCACAGCGCGGCCCAGCATGAGGATCACGCCAAACCAGGTAACGGCGATGGCTTTGCCGATCAGCAGCGCGAAAACCAGCGAGGCAAGAAAAATGCCGACGTAGACGTGGCCAACACGTCGCAGCAGGCCGTGCCTCCAGTCGCCGGGGTCGGATTCTGTCAATGGATTCAATTCGATAATGCTGATCTTTTGTGATGGATATCGTGCTGTTCCACGGTAATTGTAGCCCTGCGAGGACCATATCTGCACCGCGGCATCAATACCGAGCACGGCCATCGCTTCGGGTGGCCGTGTCGATCAGGCAGGGTCCCTTGTACGCAGATCGGGGACGCCTGTCAGTCCCGGGCCTGGCGGTTACCCCACAGGCGGATGGTGACGCGGTCTTCGGCCCCCTGGTCCACGAAGTGCCAGTCCAGGCGGAAGGAGCCCCCGTTTTCCAGGCTGCCTTCGGCGCGCAGTGTGATACCGGGCAGCGCAGCAGAACCGTTGGGATACAGTGCCTCTTCAAACCAGCGCGCGCTGCCACGAACCAGGGAAGGCAGTGCCTCGATGTCGCCGATGAAGACATGCCCGGATTCCAGGATCGGCCGGAGTTCCCGCCAGGCCACGAACCAGACGGGCAGGTTGGGGACGGCATTGCGAGAGCGGACGTAGATGGGCGACAGGCCCGGAGCAGGACGGGTTTGCCAGATTTCGTGGCCCTCGATCAGCAGGGGACAGCCGTAAGCAGCCAACCCGTGGTCCCCGGGCGGATGGAAGAACTGACCCAGGTTGAAATCTTCGGGCACGCAGTCGGGGTCTCGGTAGAACACGATGGCAGCCCAGCGATTGTTGTTGGGCACGTCAAAATTGGGCACCAGCAGTTCCAGCCGGGCGTAGGCCGGAACGCCCGGCGACTCCTGGGGAAAGTTCAGCTGGGTGCCGGGCTGGCCCGGGAACGGCTGGGCGTGCAGCGGCGCGAGGTAGGCAGCAAGCGCCAGAACAATGAACCCCGTGTGGCGAATCCTGGCGAACAGTTTGTGGGTGGATGACATGCGACTTCTCCTTGGTCTGTTGGATTGACCGGCCGGTCCAATGTGTGGACCATTTCCGTAGAAACAGCTTGCCCGGGCAGTCACGACGAGACTTCAGGATTTCCTCAGCAAAACATCAGCAGGCGGAAAAAGTGAGCGGGGACCAATACTTAAGAAGTTTTGCCTTCGGCAGTTATGTGCTGGAAGGCAGGCTGCAACGGCTGGTCCAGGACGGCAGCATCGTTCCGCTCAAACCCAAGGCATATGACCTGCTGTGCCTGCTGCTGGCGAATCGGGATCGAACCCTGGGCAAGGACGAGTTGCTGGACTATCTGTGGCCGCGGCAGGACATCGGCGAAGCCAACCTGACCCAGACCGTTTACGAGTTGCGCCAGGCCCTGGGGGAGGCTGCCCGTGAATCCCGCTGGATCGAGACAATCCCGCGCCGCGGGTACCGCTTCAAGGGCGACGTATCGGAGCCGCAGGATCAGCCTGCCTCCGACATGCCCAAATCCATCGCCGTACTGCCTTTCAGGGCCCTTACCTCCCAGCCGGAGATGCAGGACCTGGGTATGGGCATCGCCGATGCGGTGATCCTTTCACTGTGCTCCACCGGCCAGGTCGTGGTTCGCCCCCTGAGTGCCGTGCTGCCCTACGGCAATACCGAGCAGGACTCCCTGACCATCGGGCAACACCTGGACGTGGACACGGTGCTGGAGGGCACCCTGCAGCAGTTTGGTGATCGGGTACGCGCAAGTGCCCGGCTGCTCAGCTGCCCGGACGGCGAGGATATCTGGACCGGCAGGCAGGAATCCGACGCAGCAGACCTGTTTGCGGTCCAGGATCGAATGGCCCGCCGGGCCGCCGACGCCATTGCGGTGAACCTCGGCCATGACCAATGCGCCCGGCGGTACAACCCCCATGGTTCCAATGCGGAAGTGCATGCGCTGTACCTGAAGGCGCGCTATTGCTGGCAGCGCTGGGTGCCCGACGCATCCCGCCAGGCGCTGGACTACCTGGATGCCGCCATCGCACTGGACCCGGAACACGCGCCGTCTCAGGCGTGGCGCGCCGCGGCATGGTCTACCCTGGCCATCCTGGGCGCCGTGGCCCCCAGGGAAGCGGCCAGGAACGCCCGGGAGGCAGCCCAACGGGCCATCGAAATTGATGACCTGTTTGCAGACGGGTACGAAATGCTCGGTGCGGTTCAATTGTTTTTCGACTGGGATCTGAACGCCGCCGCCAGCAGCGTCGATCATGCTATCGAGCTGAATCCATCGTCATCCAACGCCCGGCACCTGCGTGCCATCACGCTGTCCCTGGGGGGACACGACCAGGCAGGACTGGCGGAGATGATTCGCGCCGTGCGGGCGGACCCATCCTCGCTCATCGCCAATTCCGACATGGGCATGGTGCACTACTGGGGGCGCCGCTACGGTGAAGCCAAACGCTGGTTCGAGACCACCCTGGAGCAGGCGCCGGATTTTGCCCACGCCCGGTCCGGTCTTGCGTTCACACTGCTGGAGCTGGGCCACGCGGATGCTGCGGTGGCGGAAATCCGTCTTGCCGCGGAGAGCCGCGGGCGCAACGCACCGGGTGAGCTGGCCTACGTGCTCGGCCGGGCGGGCCGCCGTCAGGAAGCCAGGGAACTGCTGCAGGGCTTGCTGGACGCGAAAGACGACCGCATTGTCGATCCCTACCTGCTGGTACTGGCATACCTGGGGGCGGGCGACTATGACCAGGCGTTCCGATGGCTGGATAAGGCCATCGACCATCGCAGCCGTGACCTGGTGCTGCTGGGCGTGAGCCCGATTGTCGACCCGATCCGCGACGACCCTCGCTTCGGCGACGTGATGCTGAAGGTCGCGCTGTAGTGCCCCCTGCAGCCCAAAAATTTTCAAACACGGCCGATAAACCACCGGCTGGTTCATTCAGCACTTGCAGCAGTCAGAGGGCGGCCTGACACTGGCGCCGGCTCACGCAAAATGGGAGAGCGCCGATGAAACTTATTGTTCCGTCAATATTGACTGGTTTCGTTCTCGCAATCGGTGCATCGCCAGCCGCGGCCGTAGAGATTCAGAAACTCACCAATATTGAAACGTCCTACCCGTACTGGTCGCCGGACGGCAAAAGAATCGTCTTTCAGTCCAACCGTAACAACAACGATTCCGAGATCTACGTCATGGATGCGGATGGTGGCAACCTGCAGCGATTGACTTATACGCCGGGCAATGACGAAACTCCCATCTGGTCACCCGACGGCCGGCATATCCTGTTTGCCTCGACCCGGGACGGCAATTACGAGGTGTACCTGATGAACGCTGACGGCAGCGATCAGCGCAACCTCACCAATCACCCGGCCCACGACGGCCACCCCAACTTCTCTCCCGACGGGCGTCGGGTGATATTTCACAGCAACCGGGTGATGCCCGCCGACACCTGGGGTGACAACGCCTTCACTCCCGAGGTCAACCACGAGATCTACGAAATGGACCTGGACGGCGGCAACGTGACCCGGGTGACGGATTATCCCGACTGGGATACCTACCCCGATATTTCCCCCGACGGCAGCAAGATCGCATTCCGCCGGGTATTCCCAACGGACATGGGTTCCCGGGATCGAAACTCCGAGGTATTCGTGGCGGACCGGGATGGCGCCAACGCCTACAACCTGTCGCGCTTTCCCGAACACGACGGCCGGCCCGCCTGGTCCCCCGACGGCAGCATGATCGCTTTTGCCTCCGAGCGGGAGCGCTCGCGGCAATGGCAGATCTATGTGATCAACGTTGACGGAACCGGGCTGAGGCGGCTCACGGAATTTGACAGCCAGGGCGCAGAATTCGCCAAACCGCAGTGGTCCCCGGATGGCAAGCGAATCATCTGTACCCGCACCAAGGACGGCAACGTGGAGATTTTTGTCATCCACCTGTAGCTGGAAACCGACAAGCTGTGGCGCTGGCGGGGCGATTATTCCCTATACTCGCCTGAGCCATGTCGTCTGAAAAATTCCAGTTCCCCACGGTCACGGCCGTTGTGATCGCCAATATGATCGGCACGGGCGTGTTCACCAGCCTGGGCTTTCAGCTGCTCGAGATCCAATCGGGATTTGTCATTTTGATGCTGTGGGCCGTTGGAGGAGTGGTTGCGCTGTGCGGCGCCATGACCTACGCGGAACTGGGTGCCGCGTTTCCCCGGTCGGGCGGTGAGTACAATTTTCTGTCGCGGATTTACCACCCGGCTGTTGGCTTCGTGGGTGGCTGGACTTCAGCCACCATCGGCTTCTCAGCGCCCACCGCACTGGTGGCCATGACCTTTGCCGCCTATGGTACGTCGATTCTCGATCTGCGTGATGCCAGGATGCTGGAGCAGATTGTTGCCATCGGCCTGATAGCGGTGCTTGCCGCCGTGCACGCCGGACGGCGCAGGACCAGCGGCGGAATGCAGATTATCCTGACGGCGCTGAAAGTGGCGGTGATCGTGCTGTTCTGTGGGTCGGTGTTCCTTCTGATGGATTCTCCCCAGCCCATCCGCTTTCTGCCCGTATCGGGCGATGCTGCCCTGTTGACCAGCAGCGCCTTCGCGGTTTCGCTGATCTACGTCAGCTATTCATACACCGGCTGGAACGCAGCGACCTACCTCTCCGGAGAACTGGAACGGCCGCAGCAAACCCTGCCCTGGATACTGGCGGCCGGAACCCTGGTGGTGACGCTGCTTTACGTCTCGCTGAATTTCATCTTCCTGTACGCGGCGCCGGTGGTTGAACTGCAGGGCCAGATTGACGTCGGATTCATCGCGGCCGTCGCGGCGTTCGGGGAAGCCGGGGGACGGTTTGCCGGGATTATCCTGGCGCTGCTGCTGATTTCCACCGTCAGCGCCATGCTGCTGGCCGGTCCGCGGGTGATGCAGGTGATCGGGGAAGATTTTCCAGCCCTGGGCTTTCTGGCCAGGCGCAACCGCGATGGAATCCCGGGCACGGCCATACTCATCCAGGCCGGGCTGGCAGTGGCGTTTGTCCTGAGCTCGAGTTTCGAGTCGGTCCTGCTGTTCGCGGGATTCACCCTGGCGCTCAACAGTTTTATGACCGTGGCCGGTGTGTTCCTGCTGCGCTGGCGGCAGCCCGGCCTGGATCGGCCCTACAAAACCTTCCTGTTTCCGCTGCCTCCACTGATTTATCTTGCCCTGACCGGTTGGACCCTGTTTTTTGTTCTCAAGACCCGGCCCGTGGAGGGCTTGTTTGGCCTGGGAGTGATTGGCTCCGGGCTCGTTGTCTACGGCTTGCTGCAACTGGGCCAGCGCCGCGGTCGCGCCTGAGCGAGCCCGTGGCGACGAACCCGTCCCAAGCTGGCATACTGACTCTGATGCGCAACTGTCCCACATCTGCTCGATTATTGCTGCTGCTGGTGGCCGGCAGCTTTGTCAGCTGCGTACAGGCCGAACGCGATTGGCAGGCCGAACGCAAGGCCCTGGTCCAGGAGATCAAGCAGCAGGTCAGCGCCACCCGGGACTACACCGGCAAGTCACAGCTCAAGTCGACGGTGATCGAGGCCATCGGCACGGTCCCGCGCCACGAGTTTGTCCCGCCCCGGTTTCGCGGTGACGCCTACCGCAACCATCCGCTGCCAATTGGCGAGAGCCAGACCATCTCCCAGCCCTACATCGTGGCGCTTATGACCGAACTGGCCGAGGTTGGCGGTAACTCCCGGGTGCTGGAAATCGGCACGGGCTCCGGCTACCAGGCGGCGGTGCTGGCGGAGATTGTCGAGCACGTCTACACCATCGAGATTATCGATGTGCTGGGCCGGCGAGCTGAACAGACCCTGGCGCGCCTCGGTTACGACAATGTCAGCGTGCGGATCGGCGACGGCTATAAAGGCTGGCCGGAACAGGCGCCCTTCGACGCCATTGTCGTTACTGCGGCACCGGAAACCGTGCCCCAGCCCCTGATCGATCAGCTTGGCGTGGGCGGCAGGCTGGTGATCCCGGTCGGGCCCATCCACGGTGCCCAGTCGCTCAAGGTGCTACGCAAACAGGCCGATGGCAGCGTGACCACCGTTGATGTCCTGTCGGTTCGTTTCGTGCCGTTTACGCGGGAGTGAAGCAAGATCGTTGAGCGTCAGACAAGCCGCGAAACCCCTGAAAATCTGATCTGCCTGCCATTGTTCAAATTTCCGTTAGAAATCCGTTAGGACTCCCCCGGTGGCGGGGGCGTACGCTGTCCCGAAATCTTGCCAGGGGATCAGGACATGCGCATCGGGCTTCTTCTAACGCTTGTTATCGGTGTTTCTCCCTGGGCAGTGAGCGCCCAGACCGTCACCATGGAAGTCAACAACCTTGCCGCCACCGAGGCAGGGCCGGCGGCGGCCAGTATTACCTTTCGCCGTGACGGCGATACAGATTCAACGCTGGTGGTCAGCGTCAACGTCTTACCCGGCTCAACTGCTGAGACCAACGACTACGAGGACAATAACCAGGGCTCCTTCGTGTTCCTCAACCGGGTCAACATCGAATCCGGCGAAGAGGCTTTTACCCTGCTGATCACGCCGACTGCTGATAATCGCGTGGAGATGCAGGAAACCCTGACCTTCGAACTGGCGGATTCAACCGCCTACACCATCGGCTCGCCAGATCCTCTGACGGTGACCATCGACGACGATCCGCCGGTGGTGGAAGTTGGTCCGGCGGACGGGGACACGGCCAACCTGACCGCCATTGAAGGCGGTATGCCGGCACGGCTGGATTTCACCCGAACCGGCGGCGATCTGACTACTGCGCTGCTGTTCAATATCGATATCGATGCATCCAGCACCGCCAGCGGGGCAGATTACGAGGACAACACCGCCGGGGAGTTCGAGTTTCTCAACCGGGTCACCATTCCCGCGGACGAGTCACTGCTGCGGCTGGAGATAACAGCGACACCCGACAACCTGGCCGAAGGCGAGGAGACCCTGGACGTCCGCCTGGTCGGCGATACCTACATGAACGGGCCCAACGACCAGGTCTTGGTCATCCTTGCCGACGACGCGCCGCGGGTCAGCCTGTCGGTCATCAACGATCTGACCTCGGAAGACGGCCCACCGGCCGTGATCCAGTTTGTCCGCAGCGGTGGTCAGATCGACCAGGACCTTCGCGTGAACACCACGCTCGAGGCCAGTTCCACCGCCGGCGACCGGGACTTCTCTGACAACCTGGCCGGCACCTTCCTGGTGCTCAACTACGTGACCATCCCGTCCGGTGACCTGACATTCAACCTGGAACTGACAGGCGTTCAGGACGGACTGATTGAAGCGACGGAGGTCCTGGACGTGGCGCTGGCGGACGGCGACTACCTGATCTCCGAGCCCTCCATGGCGTCGATCACCGTGCTGGACACGCTCATCTTTACCAGCAGTTTTGAAGGCACCGGCACACCCGACAAGTGCGCCCGCCTGGAAGACGGTGGTAAGTACTGGCCAGGTGGCGACAGCCCCGGCGATCTGGTCTGGCGACCCTGCGCCGCCAATGCCAACCTGGACATGGCAACCGGACAGTGCGTCACCGATCCAAGCCTGCAAAAGCTCAACCCGGTAACATTTGTGACGCTGTTCAATCGTGGCGTCCTGGCGGACAACCACGGCTACCGCTGGCGACTGGCCACGGCCGAGGAGAAGCTGGCTGCCGGAGTCACCGGCAACGGCTGCCTGGTTCGGTCGCGCTACCTGCAAGGCGACTGAGGGCGACGTAAGCAATGTCGGGATGGCCGATTCTGGAAATCACCCATCTGTCCAACCAGAGGAATGAGCTCCGACTGACTGTTCTTGACTGACTCCAGGCGACGCCGTTCATCGGCGATCGGCTATAGGCAAATCTGCGAATTGGAACAACATTGGATGGCCACCAAATGGAAGGGACCACGTCTTTTTGGGAGGCAATCAGATGGTCAAAAAACTTCCAGTCTTAATTGCATGCTGTGTCATTGCAGGCGGCGTTGGCGCGTCGTTTGCTGACGACGACGATGGTGCGACGGCAAAAAGAGTGAGAGGCACTGCATCCGGATGGGTCCACTACTCAGCAGCCGCGGACCTGAACGACGACGGGTTCAGCGGTGTTCTTGGTCAATCCAGAGGAAAATCCAATTTGGGACAGTTTGACTCCAGCAACAGCGGTGACGTGCTGCCCTGGGACGGTCTTTCGTTCTGTGATTCGGGCAACGGCATCCTTCTCACCTACGGCTCGTCTTCATCGGTCATCCGTCTCAAGAGCGGTGACCTGATCTATGGCCGCCTGAGCGAAACCATTCCGAGCACGTTGTGCTTTAACATCGTCGATAATGTGAGCTACAGCTTTGAGCTTCACGAAGATGTGCTTGGTGGCACGGGACGCTATGAAGGCGCTACCGGCACAATGGTGAGCATCGGCGCCGGCAGGAACATTACGGCGGTGCACGCCACCGCATCCGGGACCATCGAGGGGGAGCTCTTCCTTGTCGGCGGTGACGACGACGACTGAGTGCATCGATCTCTATACCGAAAATGAAAACCCCGCCGCGTGGCGGGGTTTTTTACTGTTGGATGCTGCGCCAGCCTGTCAACCCCGGCGACGGACCGGATCGGTTCCAACAACTCGGCCACGGTCGAATACCTGGTCGGCCCGTCGGACCGCATCTTTTCCGGTGGATTTGAGTATGCGTGCGTGTCAGCGGGGCACGGCCTCGGGCACATGAATGCCAAATCCCTGGGCATAGTCAATGGACGAGGACTGCAGCCAGGCCAGGATTTCATCGTTTTCCACGTGTTCGGCGACTGACGCCAGGCCGCCGGCGTCGGCGATGCGGGCTACGGAGCGGACGATTTCCTGCTGGATGGGGTTCTGGGTGACGTTGCGAATCAGGGAACCGTCGATCTTGATCATCGAGACCGGGATCCGAGCCAGGTGGGCCAGGGACGACATGCCGCTGCCGAAGTCGTCCAGGGCAAACTGAAAACCTTCATTCCTCAGCCGCTCGATAAGTTCGATGGCAAGCTCAAAATTGTCGATGGCGGCTGATTCGGTGATTTCCAGTCCCACGCGCTGTGGATCGACGCCGGTACGGTCGGCGCAGCTGAGGATAAAGTCACCAAAATCGGGGTCCGCCAGGGATTTGGCTGACATGTTGACCAGCCCCAGGCGGATGTCGTCGGATCGACAGATGGTGTCCAGGGCATTGGCAATGACCCAGCGATCGATGCGGTCGATCAGGCCGTAGCGTTCCGCTGCGTGGATGAACTCGCCGGCGGGAATAATCCGCTCATCCCGGGTCACGCCGCGAACCAGGAATTCAAAGGTCCGGCCCCCGGATTCCTCGCGGTTGATGGGCTGGAGCTCCTGCCAGTAGAGGCGCAGGCTGTCGTCTTTCAGGCCCGATATGAAGCTGACAATGGAGTTACGGCTGATGGGGTGGTTGGCGTCCACGTTGTCCCGGTAGACTTCGACCCGGGCCCGCCCGTTCGCCTTGGCGCTGCGGCAGGCGATGTCGGCGGCGTTCATGGCAACGTTGATGCTGCCCATGGATTCGTCCAGGGCAACTACGCCAATGCTGCAGCCCAATCGAAAAGTCCGGCCGTGAAACACGTACTCGTAGTCCTTGATGGCCCTACGTACCGTTTCAACCAGGCGCACGGCCTGGTTGGCGGTACAGTCAGGCAACAGGATGCCGAACTCGTCGCCGCCGATGCGGCTGGCGATATCACTGCGCCGCGTGGCGGTATCGATGAGCCTGGCCACGTCCCGCAGCACTTCGTCACCGGCCTGGTGACCGCAGGCATCGTTGATGATCTTGAAGTAGTCCAGGTCCAGCAGGCACAGCGTGTAGTGGTGGCGGCCGTCGCAGGCGTGGCGCAATGCAACGCCCACAGCCGCCTCGAACTCGGTACGGTTCATCAGGCCGGTCATGGGACAGTGGCGTGCCTGGTGCCACAATTCGTCCTGCATGCGTTGGCTTTCCGTGATATCCCGGGCCACGACCACCACCACGGTTTCGTTGCCGGGTCCGTGTTCAAGTCGCTTGTAGCGTACGTCCAGCACAACCGTCCGGCCATGGGTAACGGCGCGACGGGCGACGTAGCTGGAATGTCCAGACTTCAGGCAGCGGGCCAGGTTGGGCGCGACGTTCTGCTTGTAGAACACGTCGGTCACGATCTCTTTGACGTGTTGCCCGACAATGTCGCTTCTGGGCAGGCCCACCATCTCGCAGTATGCCTGGTTGGCTTCCACGAACACGCCGTCCGGGCTGAGCACAGCCATGACGTCGCTGGACTCGTCGACCATCTGGGACTTGAGAACGATCTGGCTGTCCTGGGTGGGCTGGGCGGGAATCTGGCGGAGGGTATGCCCAGCACCAACCCCGGCCCCCTCAACTGATTTCATCGGTTCGGGCGTCTTCCTCTTCCTCACGGTGGTATCGGCCGATTGAGACAATACTTGAGAAGGGCCTCCGGCGTCGCTCTCGAAGACCCCTCAATCTATTGATTTTCAATTATTTTTCCAAGGGTCAGGAATTGGTCACCCGGAGGTCAGGACTGTTGCGGGAGCCATCGACACAATGCACCGCAGCTTGATTCAAGAGTAGTCACGACATGAATTCCTGTAGATCCTGGCAACGTGCCTCAGCGACCTCTTTTATTGCATGGGGGATAACCCTGGCATTGGCTGCGGCCTTCATCGGCAACTGGGGCGCGGGGAATACCCTGGACGCGCTGCCACGCGGCTCAATGCTCGGCGCGCTGATTTTCGACCTTGGCCTGCTGGGATTGGCGGTATTGCCGTTTTCACCAGCCATTCGGTTCCAGCTGTACCGCTTTCTCCACCGTCTGGCTGCGGTGGCCCTGTTTGGCCCCGTCTGGCACGGGTGCACCGCCGCCATCCTGACCCTGGTGCTGCTGGCCTGGAAGCCCGTCGGCGGCATGGTCTGGGTGGCAGAAGATCCGTTGCTGAAGCTGGTCCTGTGCGGGGTCTACCTGGCCGGATGGGTTTTATTGCTGCCCCAGTTGGCCCGGCGGCTTGCCGGACAGTTTCCAGGCGGCACGCCCGGGCTACGATTCAGCATCGGCTGCTTGCTTGCGGTATGGGCCGCACCCACAATGACGCTCATGCACCTCCTGCTGGCGGTCGTGGTTTCGGTCTGGCTGGCAGCCGCCTGGGAGGACGACGAGGAACCCGCCCTGGCAGGCTTCAATCCTCCAGCCAATGCAGCTTTTCCAGGGGGTATCCGAGATACCACTTTGGCCGGTCCAGGATGATTCGGGTGGTGACATGCCGTACGCCGAGTTCCTCCCGGCCGCTGACACTGTCGATGAGCTTGTTCAGTTCCTGAATGTTGGAGCAGCAGGTGAAACACACGTAGTCCGAATCGCCCGTCACCCGTACGCAGTCCATGAATTCGACGATATCCTCGATGGCGGCTTCGAATTTTTCCCGGCAACGCGGGCTGTTTTCGGTGAGGGTGAACTCCACGTAGGCCAGGACGTGCTCGACCATCCGGTCGAGGTCCAGGTCGGTGTTGAAGGACAGGAAATAGCCCGCTTCCTTCAAGCTGCGGACCCTCTGAAAACAGGCGCTGTTGGACAAGCCGACCAGGCTGGCCAGTTCCTGGTTGGAAATATCGGACCGGGTGTGGGTGATCGTCAGTATCTTGCGATTGATGGCATCGAGCTTGACGTTTTTTGTTCTGGCGGTCATCGCGATTGGGCAGGGCCCGCTGCAAAACTATCGACCAATTGCAGCGTGCTTTTCAAAAACTAATTCTGAGCGATATATGCTACAACAAGGCGATTCCTGGTTTTGGGTTGTCGGGGTCGCCTTTCATTGTTGACTGAAAACGACGAGTTCTCGGCAGCGGGCATTGCCGAACATCAGCTGGTGGCGTGGCCGCGGGTCGCCGCCGTGGCCTCCATGGTTGCGTTTTCACTTCCGACCTTCGTGACCGGCCTCGAGGTGTCCCACGGGCTGGGCGCGACCGATGCGATGATTGCCCTTATCGCCGGCTCGCTGATTATCTTCGTTATCGGGGCCATCATGGGCTCGGTGGGCGCAAAAACCCGGCTGAGTTCCTACCTGCTGGTTCGCATCGCCTTCGGGGACCGCGGCGCCGGGGTAGTGAACCTGGCCTTTGCCGTCTCGCTGCTGGGCTGGTTTGGCGTCAACATCAACCTGTTTACCAACGCCGTGGAAAGGCTGGCGCAATCGCTGTTCGGCGTGAGTATCGGTCCGCTGTGGCTGTCAATCGTGGCCAGCGTCTGTATGACGGTCACCACCATGATCGGGTTTCGTGCCATCAACCTGGTCTCGACGCTGCTGGTCCCGGTCCTCGCGGTGGTGACTTTTCTGCTTGCAAAATCCGCCCTGGATGCGCAATCGATGAGCGAGATCCTTGCCACGGAGAATACGGCCACCCTGTCGGTTGGGGACGGCGTGTCTGCCATCGTGGGCGCCATTATCGTTGGTGCGATCATCCTGCCCGATATCACCCGGTTCTCGCGTCACTGGAGCGGTGCCGTGTACACCGCCATTATCGCTTACGTCATTATCCAGGTGGCCGTGATGGGGGCAGCCAGCTTCGCAGGAATTGTCAGCGGCAAGACCGATATCCTGGAGATCATGCTGGACGTCAACCTGGGTTTCGGGGCGTTTGCCATCGTCATCATTGGCAGTTGGGTGCTCAATTCGCTGAATCTCTACAGCGCGGTGCTCAGCACCAAGGCAACCATTCCCCGCTTGAATACCGTTGGGCTCACCATCGGTCTCGGTGCGGTGGGAGTGATCGCCGCGATGATGAACATCCTCGACCAGTTCGTGACCTTCCTGTTTTATCTGTCGGTTATTTTCATTCCCGTGGCCGGCGTCATCGTGATGGACTTCCTGGTGATCCGGCCGGCCCGATACCACGCGGATACACTGATCGGCAACCGACCGTTCAGCGGTAAAGGGTTTGCCGCCTGGGCACTGGGTGCGGTAGTGGCACTGCTGGCGTCCGAGGGCATTATCCCGGCGCTGACCACCATTGCGGCCATCGACGCCATGGCGGTCTCCGCCGTTGTCTACACCCTGATTTCCTGGAGAGACCGGAAGGCCACCACCTCATGAGAATCGGTATTGATGTCGGCGGTACTCACACCGACGCCGTCGTTTTGCTGGACGACCAGATCGTAACCTCCACCAAGGCCCTGACATCGGCCGACGTGATGAGCGGTGTGGAAGACGCCCTGGACACGGTGCTGGGTGACGCCGAATTGGACCTGCAGCAGGTCGAGCTGGTGATGATTGGCACCACCCAGTTCACCAACGCCATTGTGGAGCGCCGGGAACTGGCGCCCACCGCGGCCATCAGGCTGGGCCTGCCCTCGGGGAACGAGCTGCCGCCCATGATCGACTGGCCGGAGGACATCGCCGAGGCCGTGGGCCGTCACTGTTTCATGCTCCACGGCGGCTACCTGTACGACGGCCGCCCCCTGGCGCCCCTGGACGACGCCGAGATCGACGACGTGATTCGTGAACTGGTCGCCAGGGACATCAGGAACGTGGCTATCGCCGCTGCGTTCTCTCCCATGAAACCGGAACCGGAAGTCTACGTTGCCGAGAGAGTCCGACAGGCCATCCCCGACGCCAACATCACGCTGTCCCACCCGTTTGGGCGCCTGGGCCTGGTGGAACGGGAGAATGCCGCCATTCTCAACGCGTCACTGCTGCCGTTTGCCGATCGGGTGGTGGCCTCGTTTGTGGAAGCGGCCCGTCGCCGCGGGCTCACCTGCCCGGTCTTCATCAGCCAGAACGACGGCACCCTGATGAGCGCGGAGTTCGTCAGGGAGTTCCCGGCGCTGACCTTTGCCTCCGGGCCTACCAATTCCCTGCGCGGGGCCTGCCGGCTGACCGGACTGGAGGACGCCATCGTGGTGGATATCGGTGGGACGACATCAGATATCGGCGTGCTGCAGAACGGCTTTCCGCGGGAATCCAACGTGGTGGTGGAGGTTGGTGGGGTTCGTACCAATTTCCGTATGCCGGACATCCTGGCCATCGGCCTGGGTGGTGGCAGCCTGGTGGCCGAGGAGGGGCGCCGCATCGGGCCCAGGTCCGTGGGGCACAGGCTGGTGCAGGAAGGGATGATTTTTGGCGGTGATACCCTCACTGCCACCGATGTGCTGGTGGCCAGCGGCCAGGCCGACATCGGCAATCCTGCTGCCGTCGCATCGCTGGATCCAGGCCTGGTGCAGACCGCCCAGGGCACCATGCACGAGATGCTGGACCGGGGCATCGACGCCATGAAGCCCAGCGGTCACGCCATGCCGGTCATCCTGGTCGGCGGCGGTGCGGTACTGGTCACCCAGGACCTGAAAGCCGCTTCCGAATCCCTGCGGCCGGAACACGCCGGAGTGGCCAACGCCATTGGGGCAGCCATCGCCCAGATTGGCGGTGAGGCCGAGCGCATGGTGTCCTATCGCCAGATGACCCGTGACGACGCCCTGGCTTCGGTCACCCAGGATGCAACGGCCCGGGCGGTGGCCGCCGGCGCGGATCCCGCCACCATCCGGCGGGTCGATATCGAGGAAACCGCAATTCCGTACATGGATGAGGGGGCGACCCGGGTTCGGGTGAAGGTCATTGGTGAGATTTCCAGCCGGCGGGGAGGGGACAAGTGATGAATCGGATCGAGGCACACCACATCGACGACCTGGCCCTGGGGTCGGTCTTCCTGGCCACCGGCGGCGGGGGCGATCCGCACCTCAACCGCATCATCGCCATCGAGACCCTGAAGGCCCGCGGGCCGGTGGAAATCCTGCTGCCCGAGGAACTGGACGATGATGCGTTTGTTGTTCCCGTCGGATCGGTAGGGGCTCCCACTGTCAGCCTGGAACTGTTGCCGTCCATGGATGAACCCCGCCGTACCCTGGAGGCTTTCGAAAAGCAGGTGGGTCGCCGGGCGGATGCTGTCGCGTCATTTGAGATTGGCGGCGGCAACTCCCTGGTACCCCTGGTGGCCGCGGCCGGCCGCGGCATCCCGGTGGTCAACGGTGACGGCATGGGGCGCGCGTATCCAGAAGCGCAGATGATGACCTACGCAATTTCTGGAGTTCGGCCGACTCCGGCCCTGGCGTTCGACTATGCCGGCAATACGGCCCTGTTCTCGACCCAGTCCACGGAAGTCTACGAATATCACATCCGCAGCTTTGCCGCCGCGGCGGGCGGGATGATCACCGTGGCTGAGCACGCCATGAGCGGCGCCCAGCTGAAACAGGCCGTGATCCCGGGCACCCTGTCGTTTACCGTGGAGCTGGGGCAGGTGCTGCGGGAAAACCGCGGACCTGCCGCGGACATTCTCGACCCCCTCAAGGCCATCTTCGAACCCTCGATCTACGGTGAGGTGCGGCACCTGTTCAGTGGCAAGGTCATCGACAAATCCACCCGAATCATCGGCGGATACGACATCGGCGAGGCCACTCTGGAAGATTTTGACGACCCGGGCCAGACCCTGTGCCTGAACATCAAGAACGAATACCTGCTCGCGCGCACCGGCGATCGGGTAGTGGCCAGCGTGCCTGACCTGATCGTCACCGTGGATCATGAAACCTCCACTCCCATTAACTGCGAGCGGTTGCGTTATGGCCAGCGGGTCACGGTATTTGCGGTGGGGTGCCCGGATTTTTATCGCAGCCCCGAGGCCCTGCGGGTCGTATCCCCGCGCAGTTTCGGCTTCGACCTGGACTACGTGCCGCTGGAAGATATCGAATCCTGAGGGTCCAGCAGGCGGCGGAGGCTGTCCAGGCGGTCGCCATACCGTTTCCAGCGGCCAATGGACGTGGAATAGATCGGCTGGCGCACCTGCACTGAGCTGGCCGTGGACACGGGCGACGGATTGTCCTGGAAATGCAGGCAGGCATCGTTCCAGTCCAGGTCGCAGAACGCAAGCAGCGAGCGCGTTTGCGACTCCTGGTCCCGCACCACGTCTTCGTACCGCACTTCCATGAAGGATTCGGCGGGCAGCTGGGTGCGCCAATGGGCCAGCAGATGGTCAAATGCCTGGTAGTAGCGCCCGGTATCGAGAATATCCAGCGAGTAGTTGTAGTAGGAAAATCCCGTGGAAAAAAGCTGGCGAAAGTTCGACAGGCAGCTGTCCAGGGGGTCACGCCGCAGGGCGATGATGCGGGCGCTGGGCAGTGCCCGCTGGATCAGGCCCGCGTAAAAAAAATTCAGCGGCATCTTGTCGGTGAAGCGGGGGGCACCCCGGGCCAGGGTCCGGGTTCTGGACACATAGTCTCTTCCCAGTTGGACCAGGGCGCCAGCATCGGCCCGGGTTGCGCGTGACAGGGTCGGCGGGTCCAGTACCCGGTTGGACTCGGTGCCGGCTTGAGTTTTCACCAGTCCCGCAAAGGTATTGAGTTCCCCGGCGGAGATCACGTCGGGATGGCTGGACAGGATGCGATCCACCAGGGTGGTCCCCGTTCGGGGCAGGCCGATGATAAAGATTGGCGAATCCTCGTCGTCTGCCCGAATTCCGCTCTGGTCCACAGTCTTTGCTGCGGCGTCAAACAGCTCCAGATCGTTTTTGACGTCGTAGGCCAGCGCCTCCCGCTTGGACCGCTTGGCATTCACCAGCCAGTCGAAACTCTCCGGGTAGCGGTCCAGATCCTCCAGGGTCTTGGCGATGGCGTGGCCAAAGTGCAACGCTGCATCGGGATTACCGGCATGAGCCTCAAACAAGGATTCCAGGCGGTCCAGCATCTGGTTTTCGGGCGTCTGGCGGGACAGGCCCACCAGCGAGGAATAAGCCCGGTAGTTGTCGGGTTGCCGGGCGATCGCCTGGCGATAGGCCTGCTCCGCTCGGGAGAACTGACCCGAGAACTGCAGCGAGGCGCCCAGGTTGTAGTGGAAGTTGGCCGGTTCCGGATTCAGCGCCACGGCTTGTTCAAAAAATGGCACGGCTTTCTCGTGGAACCCGGTACGGCTGTAGATCACCCCGACCATGTCGGCCGCGAAGGCTTCATCGATAGTCAGGCTTGCGGCCTCGTTAGCGCTCTGCAGGGCCTGCTCCTGCTGCCCGACGGTGACCTGGAACTGCCCCAGGGCGGCCAGGTAGAACGGGTCCTGCGGGCAAAGCTCCCGGGCGCGGCACAGCAGTTCCCCGGCCTTCGCATAATTGTGGTGGTCCAGGGCGATCCGGCCCAGCAGGAAGTAAGGGACCGGGTTGCCGATATCCTGGTGAATCAGCTTGATGGCCTCGGCATGGGCCGGCTCGTAACGGCCTGATTCGATCAGGGTAAGTCCGTGGCGCAACGCGGGTTCCATGTACTGGATTGTCATAAAAACGTTCGGGGCGAACAACAGGCAACGAATATCCTCCCGTTGGCCCGGCAGATTTCAGTAACTCTTTTTGCCGTGAATATGATATTGATAAGCGCATCGTTTGAAGCTCGACACCGGAGGAGTGGTCATGCCCCAACGAAAGCGCCGTCACAAGAACGTCAGGAGAAAATCCCGCCGCCATATGAAGGCTTCCGTCAGCCTGATTGCGATTCCCGTTGGCCTGGGCTGCTTCACACCGGCCTACACCCAGGTTCTTGAGGAAGTCCTGGTTACCGCCACTCGCCGGGCCGAGTCTGTACAGGACATTCCGGTCAACATCGCGGCTGTGGGCGGGGCCCAGCTCGAACAGCAGGGTTTCGGTGACCTGTCCGAGATGGTGGCATTCGTGCCCGGCATGAACGTGGTGGACCAGGGTGGCCGCGACGGCAACCGTATTGTCGTTCGCGGGCTCAATGCAGATCCCGTCAGCAACTCATTCGGCCAGGAAAACGGCGGCGGAACCGTCGCTACCTACGTGGGCGAGATTCCGCTGTTCGTGGATCTGCGATTGAACGACCTGGAGCGGGTAGAGGTGCTGCTGGGTCCCCAGGGCACGCTGTACGGCGCGGGTACCATGGGCGGCGCCATTCGCTACATCCCCAAGAAACCCGATTTCAGCGGACAGTTTTTTGACGTGCGGTCCGACATCTACAGTTATGACGAGGGCAGCGGCCTCAGCACAGACGTCGGACTGACTTTCAACTACCCGATCTCTGACACTTTCGCAATCCGCGCGTCAATCGACCGGCTGGATGATCAGGGCTTTATTGACTACCCGTTTGTGGTCCAGCAGCCTGGGGTATCGAATCCCGACCCGGACTTTTCCGACCCGGCGGACCGGGCCGCCAATTTCAATCCACTGTCGGATGTCAACACCGAGGAGGTGCTGTCCGGCCGCATCGCCGCCCGCTGGCAGCCCACCGATACCGTGGACGCCACGCTGACCTACTACTTCCAGCAAACTGAACATGGCGGCCGTTCGGTGTCGGGCCAGCGCGGAACGGTCCCCGCCGGCGAGTATGACTCTCCGTTCCGGGTGCCTGAACCCAACGATCGTGACACCGAATTGCTGGCCCTGGAAATCACCGCCGACCTGGGGTTTGCCGAGCTGACGTCCGCCACGGGCCTGGCCAACTATGAAGAGGCCGGCCAGCGGGACCAGACCGACCTGCTGATTACCCTGGAATACAGCTACGAGACGTTTCCAACCTTTACGGCGTTCACCTTCGAAGACGAGGAAGCCGAGATCTTCAACCAGGAACTCCGGCTGGTGTCCAGTTCCGACGGGCCCCTCAACTGGATCGTCGGCGCGTTCTACAACGTCAACGAATACGACGCCCTGTCCTCGGAGTTCACGCCCGGATACGGCGCTTTTGTCGGTCCGGACTTCCGCCAGGATCTGAACGACCTTGAATATTTCGAGGTGGATCGCACCGAGCTCAAGGAATTTGCGGTCTTCGGCGAGGTCAGCTACGACCTGACGGAGCACTGGACCATCACCCTGGGTGCCCGCTACTACGACTACACCTACGATACGTACAACGCGACCGAGTTTCCCTACTTCACGACCCCGGAGACCTTCCAGCCTTTCCCGCTCAGTGAAATTGGCCAGTTTCCGCTCTCGCGCAACCAGGAATTCGACGGCGACCTGTACAAGCTCAACGCGGCCTATGCTTTTGACAACGGCAACACCGCCTACTTCACCTTCAGCCAGGGCTACCGGGTAGGTGCATCCAACGGCGGGGAGCCCTGTCCCGATGTGTTCGTGCCGGGCAACCAGTCCCTGTGCCTGCTGGCGCCAGGGCAGCAGTTCGGCCCCAATCCCGGTGACATCGCCCAGATCAACGAACGGGAGTATTTCCCGGACACCGTGGATAACTGGGAGATCGGCCTGAAGACCACCTGGCTGGACGGGGCCCTGACCGTGAACGGCTCGGTGTTTTTCATCGACTGGGAAAACCCCCAGGTCGCCTCGGCCTCGGTCAACGCCGGCACTAACATCACGGTGAACGCAGGCGCCGCGGAAACCAAAGGATTCGATGTGGCCGTCAACTGGCTGGCCAGCGAAAACCTCAGCATCAGGGGAAGCTTCAGCTACACCAATGCTGAACTTACAGAGGGCGTTCCCTCGTTGATTCGAACCATCTCGCCGCCCGGATTCGGTACCGCCTTCGAAGACGGGCAGGCCGGCGATCAGCTGCCGGGCTCTCCAGAAACCCAGTTCTCCTTCTTTGCCAGCTACCGCTACCCGCTGTCCAGCGGCAACACCCTGGTGTTCGACGGCGGCTATGCCTGGCAGGACGAGGTGCTTTCACTGACCGGCGCCCGTGGAAACAGTCTGACCCTGCCGGATTACGGCCGGGCCAACGTTGCGTTCGCGTATGAAGCGACCAACTGGACCGTGACCGGCTATGTTGACAATCTGTTCGACGAATACACGGAATCCAGCGTGTTCAATACGCCGCTGTACAACCAGACCGTGAGCGGTGCCAACGTGCGCTATTACCGGACCAATGTACTGGCGCCGCGCTCGTACGGGCTTCGGTTCCGGTATTCCTTCGAGTGACAGGCCTGGGGATTGACTGTCAGCCAAAAACGGCCGTGCTTTCGACGGCCGTTTTTTCATTCGATCTGGCGGTCCCGCCTGGTCCCTGACCCGGGCGTTCGATGAGGCAGCCCGCTTCGCCGCCGGAATACTGTTTGCCCAATCAAGAATGGTCTAACATGCAAACAGGGAACGGGATGCTTTCTCTTGGATAGCATGGACCACGAAAAACGTCGCCTGGACGTGCTGAAATCTTATGATTTGCTGGACACGCCGGCAGAAAAGGTCTTTGACGATCTGACCGCGCTGGCGGCGACTCTGTGCCAGGTACCCATCAGCCTGGTCAGCCTGGTGGATCAGCACCGCCAGTGGTTCAAATCCCGCCAGGGCCTGGACGCCACGGAAACACCGCGGGACATGGCTTTCTGCCACCACGCCATCCGCCGGGACGAGGTGATGGTGGTGGAAGATGCGACCAACGACCCGCGTTTCGAAGACAATCCTCTGGTGACCGGAGATCCCAATATCCGGTTTTATGCCGGGGCACCGCTCGAGATGGAAAGTGGCTACAGGATTGGAACGCTTTGCGTGATCGATCAGGTACCTCGCTCCCTTGACGATGACCAGCTGCGGGCACTCGAGGTGCTGAGAAATGCAGTGGTTGCCCATGTCGAACTGCGTGGTGCCAGGCTGGTGACCATCTGTGCCTGGTGCTCGAATATGCTGCGGGACGAACACACGGGTCGCCATACGGACTGGCAGTCCTGGCAGAAGTATCTTGCAGACACCTGTTCTGTCACTCATGGCATCTGCCCCAGGTGCCTGGAGCTGCAGCGCCAGAAGCTGTCACCCTGAACCCGACGACCTGACGCGCATCATTTTTGCCCTAAGTGGACTCGGGGGAGCCCGCCCAGCGGACTCCCCCGGCGGATTATTGCGGCAGGTAATCCTCGATGGGGTTGGTCAGGGGATGGGTGTCAGCGGGCTCCACGCCGGGCAGGGCATATGGCGTATCGCCGACGCCGTCACCGTCGCTGTCGACCGGATTGCCATAGCTGTAGTAGTTACCCATGACCGAGGTGAACGGGGCACCGTCGAACAGGTAGTCCAGGGAGGCGTCAGACTGCCACAGGTTGCTGGAGCCGTTGTTGCTGCAGACGTCCACGGTGTAGCTGACAAAGCTGTTGCGGAACAGGTGGTTGTCGGAGGATGCCCGCATCTCAATCTGGCAGCGCTTGATACCGGAGACCTTTGATCGCGTTTCGTTGCCGAAGAACACGTTGCCCGTTGAGCCGTAGAACTCAACGCCGCGGTAGTTGAAGTTGAAGCTGTTGCCCGACAGCTGGTTGTCATGGGCAAAATTCAACTTGATGCCCCGGGAGCCGTTGAGACTGCAGCTGTTGTCCGTCACCGTGGCGACGCTGGAATCGTTCAGGTAAAGCCCGATGTGGTCATTGCCGTCGCAGGTGTTGCCGCTGACCGTGGCGAAATCCGACTGGTAGATCACCATGCCGGTCACGCCATTGTCCGACACAAAATTGTCGGTCAGGATTGGCGTGGGCGATTCGTCCACGCTGATGCCAGTAGACAGATTCAGCAGGCAGCTGTTGCCCTGCAGGCTGGTGCTGTCGCTCTGGTCCACTTCCACTCCGGATTCGTCGTTGTTGCTGCAGTTGTTGTCCGACACGATATTTCCCGGAGACTGGAACAGCCGGATGCCGTCGCGGTTGTAGCGAACCGTGTTGTTGTTCACCAGGTTGCCACTGCCGGCGCTGATGGAGACACCTCCGAATCCCTGCTGTTCGATGATGCTGTCCACAAACTCGCTGTTGCTGGTGGACTCGGCGCGGATGCCGTAGAGGCTGGGTACCTGGCAGACCAGGCCGGACACCACAATGTTGCTGGCCCCGGCGATACGAATGCCGGAGTGATTGCGGTTGCTCGAATCAAAGCCGCAGCGATTGTCGATGGCCATCCCGCCGTCGGAGCCTGGGGCGAAGTAAATCCCGGCCCGGCCATAGGTAAGGGCACCGTAGACGTCGAAGCCATGGATGGTGACGTCCGGCGCGGACACGAAGAATACATTGCCACCCGTGGTGCTGACCACGGCCGTTGACAGATAGCCATTGACGGACTGGATGGCGACCGGTTTGTCGACCACAACGTTTTCCGGGTAGACCCCGTCATCGACAAATATGGTGGCGCCGGGCGCCGCGGCGTCCACCGCCTGCTGGATGGTCGGGTATTCCGTCGGCACGGCAAGGGTGGTGACCGGCGTGGCGTCAAACACCAGTCCGGTGATGTCGCTGTCGATCAGGGTCACCGGCTGGGATGGAGGCAGCAGCTGGTATCCGGCCAAAGTGGCACTGACCTGGTAGCTGCCGGGGAGCAGCTGGCCAAAAGCAAAATAACCAAAGGCGTCGGTCACGGTCTGCTGGGCTGATGGGCCGGACAGCCCGACAGTCACGTCACCCAGGCCGCTGCCCTCCGCCAGGACCACGCCGGCAATCCAGTAGCCGGGTTCGGTACTGAAGCTCCAGGTGACGGGGAATGCCAGCGGGTTGCCGGCCAGGTCCGTGGCGGCCGTGCTGACCTGGGCGGTATATGTCTCGTTTAAATTGAGTGCCGCGTCCGGCACGAAGCTGGCGGAGGTGTCCCCGGCGATGACGGTGCCGGCCACCGGTCCGGCCGCGGCGCTGAGGGTGAAAGAGGCGGTGTTGAGGGTTGCCGCGTTCATGGATTCCGAGAACTGCACGGTAACCTGCACGGTGCTGGTGACGTTCTGTTCGCCATTCGCGGGGAGGGTATTCACCACCACCGGCGCCGTGGTATCGGGAGCCGACCCCGTAGAGAAACTCCAGGCCACGAAGTCCTCCAGCGGGTTGCCCGCCAGGTCGGTGATCTCCGTGGTCAACGTCACCATGTAGGTGGTGTCGTATGCCAGCGGCTGCTTGGGCGTGAACACCGCGACGGATTCGCTGTGGGAAACCAGTCCATCGACAAAAGTACCGCCGTCGTCCACCGTGAAACTGCTGCCGTTCACCGTGAAGGCATCCACGGGCTCGGAAAAGGTCACGCTGACGGTGGTATTGGGCGCCACGTCCAGGGCGCCGATCAATGGTTCCGTGGACACCACCTGGGGCGGCGTCAGGTCCACGGCCTGGGCTGTGGTGAATGACCAGCCGTAGGGGGCAGACATGGGATTGCCAGCCAGGTCCGTGATTGCCGTGGACAGTTCAACCGTGTACAGGGAATCGTCGCGCAGCAGATCGCTGGGAACAAAGGTCAAGGTGTCTCCGGCCAGGTCATAAAGGCCGTCCAGTCGGGAGGGTCCGTCGAACACCGCCATTGCCGCGGACAGGTCCATGGCGGGATCCAGCGCCTCGCTGAACGTGGCCATTACGGCGGTATTGACCGGCACGTCGACGGCGCCACCCTGAGGAGCCACGCTGGTGACCAAAGGCGGTTCGCTGTCACCGCCGGCAATGGCAACACGATAGTCTTCCACTTCACCCCAGGTGAAGGACCCGCAGAGCGGCGGCTGCCCGCCGTAGCGCATGGAGACCCGCATCCCGGTCACCCCGGCGTCGGTGGAGCTTGGAATCGTGACAGAGGTGGCAATGGTGCCGCGGGAACTGCCCGAATACACCAGTTCGTTGGCGTCGAAGGCCTGGTTGTGGTCCAGATCGATCCAGATGCGCCAGTATTCCGTGTAGGAACCGTAACGAAAGCCGGGGCGCAGGGTGATAGGGATCGGTCCCGTCTCGACGGGAATGGGACTGGCGGAGAAGTCCGCGTAACCGCCGTTAGGTCCGGAGGTGTTGGTCACGCCATTGACGGTTACCTCGTCAATCCACTCATAGCTGACCCGGTTGCCGCCGGAGGCACAGTAGGCCAGCGCCGAGGGTTGACAGCCAATAATCACCACCAGGCTCCACAGGGCCTGGGCCGCTAAACGCTGAAAAATACACATCATCATCACTCCTTGCCGAGGGTCGTCACAACCTGGCCCGGGGCTCTTCCACGGGCTGATAGCAGGGTAGTAAAGCGGGGCAGCGGCATCGTGGTGGAAGCGTCAACTGCCGGGCGGGGGCAACTTGACAATCTGTCCAGTGGGTTGAAGCGGGTGGGTCGGGCCGGTTGTCGGGCCGGTTTTCTAACCGGTTTTCTGGCCGGTTATTGGGCGGATATGGACCTAGTTATCGGCCGGGTTTTCGGCCAGTTCGGATTTCAGGTACGCAGCAGCCTCATCGGGGTCCAGCTGGCGGGCGAACAGGGGCACCGCAAAGCTCAGCTGCTGTCCCTGCTGTTTAACCACGAAAGCCAGGCGCAGCCGCTGCAGCGAGGCCTGGATGTCCGTGGCCTCCCATCGCCCGGCGAAGCGCTCCAGCAGGTCAGCCAGCAGCAGTTCACCCCGGCTGGCCAGCAGGTAAACGATGGCGCGATCGATCTGGCAGGCCCCGGCATCTCCGCTGAGCCGGGTCCAGCCGCTCAGGGCATCGTGAACGGGTTGGGAGCGAAGGGCTGTTTCCAGCTGGCCTGCACCGATGACATCCCGGCCCGCCCCCAGCCGTTCCAGGCACTCCTGGCAGATGATGGCGATCAGGTTGGCCCGTCCGCCGCTTTCCATCACGATTTCATCCACCAGGGCTTCCTGGCCAAAGCGAATGCCCAGCACGCCCAGGGGCTCAGACGCCAGCCGTCGGCAGGCCTCGGGCTCCAGGGCGCCAATGGTCAGAACCTCGCCAAAATTGCGCACCGGGGACTGGTAGTTCAGCGTCGCGGCGGCATAGAGTTCCCAGAATCCAGCGAGCACGAAATGACAGCGCCCTTCGTCGCTGATGGCCCGCAGCGCTGCCAGCTGCTGATAGGCGGTCCTGGCCTCGTGGGCCATGAACAGATCCGCCTCGTCGATCAGCAGCAACAGCCTGCCGTCGCTGGCGGTGCCAGCCAGGGCCTCCAGCACCTGATCGAGGTCCTCGGCGGGTTCCAGGCCCAGCAGCGTGGCCAGGCGGGGCGCCAGCCGGTGATCCCGCAGGGACACGTACAGGCAGCGGGTATCAGGCTGGTGCTCCAGTTGACGTTGCACCGCTTTCAGCAGGCTGGTCTTGCCCAGTTGCCGCCCTCCCACTACCAGGTAGTTTCCCGGTTCGCGATTGATGATCCGGGTCAGGATCTGCTGTCGCCCGAAAAAAGCCGAGGGCCGGGTGATGCCCCCGCGGGTCTGGTAGGGGGAAATACGGGTAATGGGTAGCTGCCGGGCCAGGGTCCGGACCAGTGATGCCTGAGGTTCAGGTCCCAGCAGGATTTCCGTTTGTACGGCGGGGTCGAGACAGGCGAATAACTGCGCGCTTTGCCGGCAGAACGCCTCCAGTTCCGGGCTGGGCGCATCGGCAACAACCAGCATAACGTTTAGGGCGGTCTGCTGGGACTGCAGGTACTGGACCAGCTCGCGACCGCGCAATCCGGCCTCTGGGAAGTAAACCACCACCTGCTGCAGGCTGACCGGCAGGTCCCGCACGAAGCGCCATTCAAAGACCTCGCCGCGAAGATCCCAGCGGCTGGCGATCTCTGACCTGGCCTGCAGCCGCAGGGCCAGCAGTTCCGACCGCCGGGCCGGGCGCTGATCCATATAGCTGGCCGCCTCCGACCAGTCCTGCACGTCGACGCCGGCCAGGTTCAACAGGGTATCTCTGCGCCGCAGAAGTCCAAGCACCCGGTTCAACCGGGGCAGCTCGGGCGCGGGTATTCGAAGCAGCCGTGCCGGGTCCCGCTGGATGGGCCGAACCAGCGGGTTGGCGAACCACAAAATGCCGCCGAGCACCAGGATGGTGGCAATGGACAGGCCCAGGGCCCAGCTGAGTATGGTGATCGGATCCGTAAGAGGTTCCCGCCGGCAGATCTCCGGCAGCAGCCGGTCGGGCCAGGCACCCTGCACCTCGCAGGTCCAGCGGCGGCTGCCCGGATCCATGGTCAGGGTCAGCTCGGACGCGAGCAGCGCTTCGTCCAGGAAACCCATGCGCCGCAGGCGCGCGCGGAACTGGTTGGGCGGGACCGGCTCCAGCAGGGTGAAATTCGTGCGGTCGTTGCCGAAACCCATTTTTTCCAAGGGATTTTCATCCGGGCCCATGGGCAAAGCGTCGCTCAGCAGGGACTGGGCGGCCCGGATTTCACTCAACGCCGCGGTGACCAGGGTGGTTTCCTCGGCATTCGAAAAATACAGGGCCCGGGTGAAGGGGTTCAGGTATGGAACCAGCACGGCGCTGATCAGCAGATAGCTGATCACGACGATGACGAACAGTCGCCACCAGCGTACGCCGGGCCTGTTGGAAGCCGATTTCAGAGGTCGTCGGACCATTGCTCACAAACCGCCAGGCCGGCCCGGCGGATGGCCTCGCAGCGCCATACCAGAAAGCGGCCGTCGTCAAAATCCCGGGCCGCGATCAGGTTCTGCCAGAACAGGGTGCGCCTCAGCGGTTCCACCAGGTAGGGCCGCGCCGGTCCCAGGCGATCGCTGGACAGAGCATCGAACAGGGATTGGCGCAAGGTAGGGTCACTGGCGAGCGGGGCGAACGCCTGCCACAGGCGCTCGCTGTCAGCGAGGCGATGTTCAATGTCGGGGACGGGGATATCGCGGGCCTGCAGCGCCAGGGCCTCCTGAATCAGTCCCGGGTGACCGCCACACAGCGGAATCAGGGACGCCGCCACATCTTCGCTGACGGTTTCCTGGCCCATTTCCCGGGCCAGCAGGTTGACTTCGGCGGTACCCGGCTCGGGCCAGTAGCTGACCTCGGCGATATTCAGCAGCGACAGGTCGCCGCTGCGAAACTTGAGATCCGCCAGCGCAGGACCGCCGCACAGCAGTAGATGCAGCTTCCCCGCGTACATTTCGCTGAGGCTGCGGAGGATGCCTGCCAGTTGCTCGCGCAGCTCGGCGTCCCCCTGTTCGAAGCGGCTGACCAGGCAGAACAGTCGTTCGGCGTTCTGCAGCCGGCCTTCCAGGCCCGCCTCGAAGGCGAAGTCAGAATCGACGTTCAGCCCGCACTGTTCACCGATCAGGCGAAAGTATTCATCCCTGGCGGCATGTACGCTGAACGGCGGCTGGATATGGATGACCTGGTCTTCGCCATAAAGCCGGCCGGCCATGGCCAGCAGGGAATCCCGGCAGGGTGGTTGCCCCCAGCCGGCCTGGCTGAGCAGCAGCTTGATGGAGTAGGGCGCCAGTCGCGCCAGCTGATCGAACAGCTGATCCACGAAGGGGCTCTTTCCCAGCTCCGAGGTGCCGGCGTACTCGGGCTCGAACCGGGCAGCGACCAGGAACGCGTTGGTCTCATCTTCAGTGAGTCGCAGGTAGCGGGCGCAGTCAAGCACCCGGTCCCGGTGTTTACGGCTCGGCATGGAGTAGCCGTGGCGCCAGTTGTTCACCGCCTCTCGGCTCATGCCGATTTCGTTGGCTACGCCGTTGGCGCTGGCCCTTATGCGACGCATGTGAGCGGTCAGCAGATCACAGAATTCCAACCATGTCCCCTTTGCAGCGGTTGCGGTGCCGGCCTGGATCAAAGCAGAATCGCCCTGACCACCAGCGCCCAGGCACCCAGCAAAACAGCATACTTGACTGCCGTGACCAATGCAGAGCCGGGCTTATAGGGCTCCGCCTGCAGGACCACCATCAGCTGGGGCGTGCGCAGGCGGCTCACCAGCACCATGCCGGCCAGGGCGCACAGAATCCCTCCAACGATGCTGACGCCCCAGGGTCCCAGGAAATCCAGTATCCAGACCAGCATTCGCTTGATGCCCTGGCGTCGGCCACTGACGTCCACCGGGTCGCCGCCCTGGACCTGGACGGCGGCCGCCGCCAGCAGCCAGGTCAGAATACCGAAGGCGGTCAGCGTGGCCAGTGAGGCAAACGCCGCGCGTGGGCGGCTGTAGGCATCCACGAACTCGCTGAAGCGGCTGGAGGTCGCCTGTTTGAGGGCGCTGAAAATACTATCCCGGGTGTCACGGTCGTGCAGGGACAGGCAGTCGTTTTCTTTTTCCTTGCCCTCGCGATAGAACAGCTCGACATCGTTGTCGTCATTGCGATCGATGCGCACCCGGGTCAGCCGGCGAAGGGGAATATGGGTGGCTTTGTCCCCGAAAATGCTGTCGGGCATGGCGCCATCGTGAAGCTGACTGGTGGCGTCCTGGGCTGCCTGGTTTTCCATGTCCTGGTAGTAGAGGGCCTCCGGGGTCAGCGCGACCACGCGAAAATCCTGGTTTCTCTCGTCAATCCACACCTGGGTGCTCATGGCCGTCTCCTTTAGTTGGTTTTACATGAGCCCATGGTGCGGAAATGTGGTCCAGTGCCCCATCACCGTCTTGTCCGGAGCACCAGGCCGGGGCACTGGACAGATTGTCAACCAGCCGGACTCCCGTCGGGACGCTTTAGCCAGGATCCGGCCGCGCGTGGCAAGTAGGCTGAAGTCACTCCATACTGCTGGAACATGGCTATGCAACGATTCGTACTCACAATCTGTTGGCTCATCGGGGTGGCTGCCTGTGCCGGGGAGGCGCCGTCGGGACCCTGGCCGCCCTTGAAAGATGCGGACCTGCCGTTCCAGAACCACACGCCACAATGGCCCGGCGAAGTCAGTACCGGCATTGCCAGGGGTGACCGGCTGATCATCGCCGACGAGTACGGCGTCTATCGCAGCGATGACGGCGGGCGCGGGTGGGCTCGTCTGAAAATGCCCAGCAACAGGAGGATCCTTGAGCTGGCCAGTTCGGAGGACGGCCAGCAGGTGATCGCCGTGGCGCGTCACGGCATCGCCTACCACTCCGGAGACGGCGGCAAGAGCTGGACACTGAGAAAGCTTTACGACGATCTGCCGATAGACATGCGGCAGCTTCGGCAGAGCTGGGAAGGCTTTGGCTTGAGCCAGGTACGCATCAGCGGGGATTTCCAGAACTGGCTGCTTGTGGGGTTTTGTGAGGGCTTCATCAGCCGCGACGGCGGTGAGAGCTGGTTGCGGCTGACCGGAAACGAAGACCTGGGCAGCTGGGACCACTATGACCTCTGCCTGAACGAGATCGTCCTGGACGAGCATTTCGAACCCGTGTTTGCCACGGTCGATGTTACCGGTCGGCTGGCTGCCGCGGATTACGTGTTCGCCAACCGGGGAGATCACTGGCAGGAGCTATGCACCTTCGACGCCGTGGCGATGTTTATCAAGTCCGTTGTCGACTGTAACGAAGTCGAGGACATTCGGGACAACGCCGGGCTGTTTGGCCAGTACCACGAGAACCTGCTGCCGTGGCCCATGGATGTGGACCCGGAGGCCGCCGTGTTCGAGCAGCACCAGCTGGTTGTCAATCCCGTCGGCGCCCGCCACTTTCCCTCGCAGCTGATCGGCAACGAGGAGGGTACGACCTGGTTTTTCAGCTACAAAGGCATTGCCCGCAGCACCGATGGCGGAGGCAACTGGCAAACCATGATCGGTGGCATACCGGCGCCCGAGCGCCAGGTCCGGACTTCGGAGACTGAAGTGTTGGCGCTGTGGGACGACCAGGTTTTCTGGAGCGCCAACGGGACGGTCTGGCAGCGCGAGCCGTCGGTGGACTATGTTTACGCCTTCGAGGACCTGGGTGACGCGGCACTGGTGGCGGCCCGGCAGGGGGTGCTGCGCATCAGTGCCGGGCGCCGGATTGAAAAAGTCAGCGACGAGACCGTCTACCGGCTGGAGCAAAACCCGGGTGTGGTCTGGGGTCTGGGCAGCGAACTGCTGCTGGCGAGCAGCGACGGTGGACTGACCTGGCAATCGACACCCACCCAGGCGGACAGCTCCCAATGGCTCTGCGCAGGTGTCTGCCTGGTGACCGATGACTGGGGGAAAGTCTGGGAAGTCGCGCTGGAATCGTCCGGCCTTGAGCTGTCTGTGGTGGGTCAGTTGCCCCAGGAAATCGGCGAAGACGACTGGATTGACAGCCCCGCTGCGGCAGACGACCTGTCCATGGTGGTGGTGGGAGTTCGCGATGGTCTGCAGGACCTGGTACAGGTGTACATCTCTACCGACCTGGGCCGAAACTGGGACACATTTCCCAGAAAAATCAGGGATATCGAGCATATCCTTTTCCCGGGCCCCGGTATTGCCCTGGTGGAGGGCGCCGGTGAAGTGCACTGGATTCGGGATGCAGGAATGACCTCCGAAAGGTCGCCGGTTCCCACCGAGGCTGGCGTTGCCTGCGTCCCCGGCCCCGGGCAGATCGTGCTGGAAACCTGGGACGTTCATCCGCGTTGGCCCGACGAGGATGCGCAATACATTGTCTATACGCGGGACATGGGAGAAAGCTGGTGGACCATGCGATCCGAGCAAAGCGTTTGCCCCTGACCGGGAGACTACTGGGCATGGTCACTCTGCTGGGGGTGGCGGGGTGCTCCAACCACAGCGACGATCGCGCGCGCAGCGAGGTCTTTGACGCCATGAGCGGCGCCACGGAGGCGCGGCTGTTCGTGACCCAGCTATACATGATGGAAGGCTCGTTTCCCGACGGCGACGACATCGCATCGATGCAGCTGATGCCACCGGGCGGGGATCGCTACACCCGGAAGATCGAACCGGGTACCGGTGTTATTACCATCACTTTCACCGATGCCGCCGCGGGTCCGATCCGGGGCAAATCGTTGCGCATCGAGCCCCTGGACCAGGCCGGTGATCTGGATTGGCGCTGCAGCAGTGACGACCTGGACGAGGAATTCGTCCCTGCCGTGTGCCGAGGACACTCCGGGTAGTTGCGGAAACGGGTGGCCACAATGACGATGAAAGAGCTTTTGCTGCTACCTTGCCTGCTGGCCGGACTGGCACTGTCGGGAGCGGCCGCTGCCGCGGGTGACCATCCAGATGACTGGGTGGAGGGCTCCCAGGCCGCGGACGACGGCGCAACCCGGGATTTTTACAACCGCGCGGCCAGCCTGCCGTGGGCCAATTTTCTGGGAGACTGGCATGACGCGGCGGGTACACCCCAGGGCGATGTTCCCTACGATTCCGTTAGCATGGTCGACGACGACGTGGCCGAGTACATTCAGTGGGATGTGACCACGCTGGTGGAGGAATGGCTGAACGGGGTGTATCCCAACCGCGGCCTGCTGCTGCGCAACACCAGTTCCGGCGCAACTCACCGGTTCTACAGCCGCGAGCACCCCACGCCGTCCCAGAGGCCAGAGCTGGTGGTGAACACCAGCGGCGGCAGCTTTGTGCTGACACCCCAGGCCGACACCTACCTGGCATCTTCGACCTTCCAGGGATTTGGTGATGACGATGTGCTGCAGACCGCGGGGGACTCCCGGGTCAGCCTGCTGCGGTTTGACCTGGCCGGAATTCCAGATGGTGCCACGCTGCTGTCGGCCGGTCTTCGGCTGTTTGTTTTCGCCGAATTCGGCGCCGGCGAGCTGGGGGTGTTCCGTTCCAGCCAGGGTCACAGCGAACCCCCGTCACTGCCTGTTGCGGGCATTGCCGGCCAGTACTTTCTGGACCAGGGTCTCGAGAACCATCCCGCCGTAATCCAGTTTACTGATTTCGAGGACGCCACCTGGGGTTTGGACTGGAGCTACGGCACCACGGCCAGCACCCTGGATCGGGTCACGGCGGACAGCGCAAACCTGTTTCAGAGCTTCGACCAGACCGCGCTGCGTGCCCGGGTCCCGGCGGGTGGCAACACCGCGTTGAACGTGGGCTATCGGTTCGAGCAGGAAACCGGGTCCGAGCCGGAGGAGATCTACTTCCGCTATTACCTGCGTTTCGGCGACAACTGGTCACCCATCGCCGGCGGCAAGCTGCCCGGAATCGCCGGTCGCTACCCGGGAACCGCCCTCGAAGGTGGCTGGGGCGGGCGGCGCTCCACCGGCAGCAACGGCTGGTCCGCACGCGGCCTGTATCGCATCAATCCGCCGGCGGGAAATACGTTCGAAGAGCACGTGCCCACGGGCAACTACGTGTACCACGCGGACATGGGCGGCAGCTTTGGCGACAATCACCTGTGGCAGAACGATCACCGCGGGCTGCTGAGAAAAAACCGCTGGTACTGCGTGGAGATGTACCTCCAGCTCAACACACCAGGCCTGAATGATGGCGTGCTGCGCGGCTGGATCGACGGGCGGCTGGCCTGGGAAAAAACCGACTGGCGCTGGCGCGACATCGGTTCACTGAACATCCAGGAGATCTGGCTCAACGTCTACCACGGGGGCACCACCGCCTCAGCACAGGACATGCACGTCTACCTGGACCACGTGGTGATTGCCAGCCAGTACATCGGTCCGGCCGTCACGGATGGAATTTTCGTCGACGGCTTCGAATAGATTCCCGTGGCCACTCCATCCCGCTGACAAGGCCGCCGAGAGAAAGGCGAAACCATTTTCTCAATCATCCACCGGGCGCCCACTTTTTCGGGTACTCTTATGTTTTAAGCCCGCGGCTGGAAAGCACTCGATCCAGTCCCGGGCAGATTCAGAAACGACCGATGACGGCAGGGAACCCGGTATCGCTCGTCGCTCTTTGGCTGGTGCTCCTGGCCTTCGCCGTCAGCGCCGACCCGGAGGTGATCGACGAGGCACAGCTTGAAGCCGATGGCGTGCGTATTGGCGAAATCGTGCTGCTCAAGCACGACGTCTTCGACACATCTGACCCGCGGGAAGACAAGGCCCCCTACCGGCTGGCCAATAAGCTCCATATGGACACCCGGGACGACGTGATCACCCGGCAGATCCTGCTGAAGCCCGGCGACCTCTACTCCCGGCGCCTGGTCGACGAGTCAGAACGTATCCTGCGCGGCCGCCGGTACCTTTACGACGCCTCCATCGTGCCCGTCAACCTCCGGGATGGCCGGGTTGACCTGCTGGTGACCACCCGCGACGTATGGACTCTGAAGCCCAGTCTCTCGGTCAGCAGAAAGGGAGGTGAGAACAAGAGCAACACCGGTTTGGAGGAGAGAAACCTGCTTGGCCGCGGCCAGGAGCTCAGCCTGTCGCGGACCGATGATGTGGACAGGGAATCCAATATTTTCCTGTTCCGTGACCCCCATATCCGCGGTAGCCGGATGTCCGCCACAGTGCGCCTGGAGGACAACTCCGACGGCCATTCTTATCGGGTGTCTGCCTCAAGGCCTTTCTATTCGTTCGACACAACCTGGTCAGCGGGGTTTTCATTGCTGGACGATGAGCGCATTACAACACTGTATTCCCTGGGCGATGAAGCAGCAGAGTACCAGCATGACCGGAGCCTTTATCAGCTCTCCTGGGGCTGGTCGGCGGGCCTGGTGGAAGACTCGGTGCGTCGGTACTGGGTTGGCCTGGTCCATGACGACAACGAGTTTTCGGCCGTCCCGGACGGGACCCTGGCGGTGGTGGTCCCGGAAGACCGCAAACTGATTTTTCCTTTTGTCGCGTTTGAATGGCTGCAGGACGACTACGTCACCACCCGGAACAAGGATCAGATCGGTCGCACCGAGGATTTCTACATGGGGGCGCGGTTGACCGGTTCCCTGGGAGTTGTCGCTGACGCGCTGGGATCAGACCGGGACGCCCTGATCTACTCGGCGACCCTGGGCCGGGGATTCGGCTCCATTGAATCCAGGGCCCTGCTGGCCACGATCTGGGCCAGCGGGCGCCAGGAAAGCGGGACCTCAGCCAATGCGCTGGTCGGTCTCAATATGCGCTACTACTGGCAGCTATCGGACCGGCGTATGGTGTTCGCCACCGTCGAGGCCTCCCGGGGTCACAGGCTGGACATCGACAATGTGATGGAACTGGGCGGTGACACCGGCTTGCGGGGTTACCCGTTGCGCTATCAGACGGGTGAATCCAGGGCGCTGCTGACCCTCGAGCAGCGATTTTTCTGGGACTGGTATCCCTGGCGCCTTTTTCGGGTAGGCGGTGCGATGTTTGCCGACGTCGGACGGGTCTGGGGGACCAACTACACCGGCGAACCGGACCAGGGAACATTGAAAGACGTGGGAATCGGGCTGCGTTTCGCGCCAACCCGCTCCGGCCATCGAAAAATGGTCCACCTGGATATCGCCTTTCCGCTGGACGGCGACGGTTCCATCGACGATGTCCAGATCCTGCTCGAGTCCAGGTCGGGATTCTGAATCTCACCGGCATGCCGCACGTACGCTATCTTCCCATAGCAATTTTCCTGCTGCCCTTTGCCGCGGCCAATCTGGCCTGGCTCATGTCCACGCTGAATGGCAGCATCCCGGTCTGCGTGCCCTACTGGGAGGGATGCGTCAGCATCAGCGGTGCAGCGCGGCAGGTGCCGACCATCTACCTGTTCCGCGGACTGGTGATTCCCGGCGCGGTCCTGACCGGGGTCTTCTGGCTGCTGGTTCTGCGCTGGCTGGCGTCCGCTGATGGCCAATCGAGGTTTCACCGGGTCACCCTGACCCTGCTGGGGCTGGCGGGTTCGGCATTCCTCATCGTCTACGCAATCACCCTCGGCACGGATACCGCCGCCTACCGGCTTATGCGCCGCTATGGCATCAATCTTTACTACGGCCTTACCTATCTCGCCCAGGTGATGCTCGCCGGACAACTCCTGGCATATGCCCAGCAGATGGGGCTGCCGCGCTGGATTCCCCGCTGGAAGGTGGGCATCTGCGTCCTGACCCTCCTGCTGGGACTGGCCAGCGTGTTCATCAAGGAGTGGGCAGACGATCGCCGGATCATGGGCAACATCTTCGAGTGGAACCTTTCCGTGCTGCTGGTGGGTTACTACCTGCTCAGTTTCCTGGCCTGGCGAACCAGCGGATTCGCTGGCAGGTCGCAGCGGCGCGGCCCCGGTGACGGCCCGGCTCGGGAATAGGTCGTCAGCGACTGCGGGCTACCGCGCGGGGCTTTCAAAACTGTTGGCGAAGATGACTTCGACCTGGCCCGGGCCGCCCAGCAGGCGGAGCACGCCATCCGTGGCGTCCAGGTCCTCTTCCGCGCCGTCAGCGGCGACCATCACCAGCTGACCCGTTCCGGCGGTTGCCGACGCGGGCAGCGTTGACCAGCCCGCGGCCGGAGAGTGGAACCACCACTGGGTCGATGGGGCCACCGCCAGCGGCATCACAGTGGTCAGGTCGATGATGGCGGCCGTATCCACACCGGTCACGTCGAAGCTGAAAAATCCGTGGGGGAAGTCGCCCCCTTCAGGTTTCAGCGTGGGCAACAGGGCTTCGTCGATGGCCTCCAGGTTCTCGATGGTGCCCAATTCGGTGCTGAAGGCAGCGTCGCCGGTCCCGGTGGCCGTGGGCACGCTGAGAGGCGAGGGCAGCGTAATGTCGTTGGAGGCCGCGGCGTAGGTCCATCCCGTGGCCGGCAGGTTCGGATTGGTCGTATCCGGGACGATAGGGTTCTGCGTTTCGTAGTTGAAGGTGCTGGCAAAATCCGCTTCGGCGTTCTTGAACGCATAAGCGCCCATTTCCACCTGCACGGAGTTGAACACGCTGGGTCCCGGCGGCACCGGGTTGTAGCGAAACTGGGTGAAGGTAAAACGCACGGGTATCCTGACTTGGATAGTGAAGTAGCCGTCAACGGCCGTGCTGGCAACGCCCCAGATCCTCATGCTGCCATCTTCGGCCGCAAAGATATTGTTGAACGGATGGGTGCCACCCGTGGTGCCGAACAGGATCGCCTGGTTGCCGCTCTGGCCCATTTCGAGATAACCCGCGATGGCATCCTGGAAGGCCGGCCCATATCCCACCACGTTGACCCCCGCACTGGCCGATGCGTCCTGCCGGATGCGCATGACGCCGCTCAGGACAAAGCGGTGAACAAAAGTCCCGGTGCCGTTATCGGCAAGCAGCAGGTTGGATTTGTCGATGTAGTCGCGCCAGGCAGAGGTGCCCGTTGACTGATCGAAGGGCTGGATTCCATTGACGATTTTCGCACTGGCCCGAAGGCGGCCAGGTCTTGCCTCTCCAAAGCCCACGTTTTCACCGACCGTGTCCAGGTAGGTCGCCACCAGCGGCGGCGTTGTTTCGAAGACATTGCCGGCGGCGTTGGGGAATGCTTTGCCGCCTGCGCTGACCGACGGATCCTGGCCCGAGGCGGGCATTGAGATAAACAGTAGAAGGACCGCGATGTGAATCACGCATAGAAAATAAGCGGACCGGGTCACTTGCTTCTCCCCCTTAGAGCCGAAACGCATAAGCCAACCTCGCCTGGAGACGCAACACTGATCTATCTGTGGGCGGCGGGCAGCGAGTCAAATGCGGGAATACCGAGGGCACGGCTGCCCGGTGTGAAAAACGTTGCTGGATTTCACAGCTGGTGCGTTGCGCCGTTCCCGGCCGATGCCTCGATAGCCTGGTCTTTCTCCATCCAGATGGATTCCAGCCAGTCTTTCAGCTGCCGCTTCGCTTCAGGGTTGCCTCTGAAGTCCACGCCGAGAAGGCCCGGATCAATGGGCCTGAGGACTGCCTGGACCTTAATCTTCGGAACCTGCCCGGATACCAGCTGCCAGAAGGTCGGTGCGCCGCCGGGGTAGGTGATGGTCATGTCAATGGCGGACTGCAACGCGTCTTCAAAGGAATAGAGCACCTGACCAATGCCGCCGAAGCGTGGTTTCAGCAAATGGCGGTAGGGCGAATCCTGCCGGCTGTGTTTTTCCCTGCTGAACCGCGTCCCCTCGGGAAAACACATCATGGCCACCGGGATGAGCTTCAGCTTTTCACAGGCCCTGGCGGCGTTCTCCAGGTCCTTGAATCGCAATTGCGGGTTCTTCAGCAGCTGCTGGCGGCTGTGGCGGCGCAGAAAGGGAAAATCCAGCGACCACCAGGCCAGGCCCAGAAAGGGTACCCAGATCAGTGACTGCTTCAGCATGAACCGAAGGAACGGCGCCCGCCGGTTCAGGACAAACTGCATGGCCAGGATGTCGACCCAGGACTGGTGGTTGCACAGCACCAGGTAGCGCCCCTGGCGGTCCAGGTTTTCCGGCCGCTGGATATCCCACTGCATGCTCCGATAGTGGCGCAGCACGCAATTATTGCCCGACACCCACAGTTCACCCAGGACAGACAGCCAGCGGTTGATGGCATTGGCAATGGTCCCCGGTGGAGTGATGCCTTTGAAGATCGCCATGACGCCCATGACCAGGGCGAGGACGATGGTGTTGAAGGAGATGAACAGCAGTGCTGCTGATCCCTGCAGCGCGTAGCGAATGCGTTTCACGGATCTTGGCGCACGAAAAGGATGCGAACGCTGGCTGTCCAGTCGCCACACACCCCTGCAGGTAACAACCATGGCGGAATCTGTTTCTGCTTAATCGTGTAAACCTTCGTCAGGGAAGCCGGCTGCACGCAATTATAAAGCGAAATCCCCACAGCTTCCGGCGTGGTCAGGATTTCGTCGGTATCTGAGCCCTCTCCATCCCAGATGTCCTCGGCCTGGCGCGGTATCGGTGCCGTTCGCGCATGAATGGACATCGCCGCCAAGTTCAGGAGATTTGCGATGTCCATGGCTGCAATGCCGGCGCTGCTGGCGAGCGCAATGCTGGCCGGTCCATCGGATTGGGAACTGATCAGCACGCCCACCTTTGAGACGCTGAACGGCATCAGCTCCTCCAGCCCGGATTTTGCCATTGCCGTGGGGAACGCCGGCGCCATCGTCCATTTCCTGGGAAACGACAGCGGGACCCTGGTCTCCTCAGGCACGGACGTCAATCTGTTTGACGTTTATACCTCGGCGCCCGATCGCGCGGTGGCTGGCGGAGAAGACCTGGTGCTGCATTGGGACGGCAGCGCCTGGTCGCCCCTGGTGGAATCCATGGTTGGCAACATCTACACGCCGGTATGGGAAAACCCGGAGCAGAACACCGTCTTTTACGGCGCGCCTGGCGGCTTTTCCCTGGTGTGCCGGGCGGATTCCGATACGGGTGGAAATCAGGCCTGCCGAACGTTTGTTGACACCGCCATGGCGTTCTGTGGATCCAGCGATGACACAAAGGTCATCCTTGACACCGGCGCCATCTGGCACATCGACAATTTCCTGAGTGATCCGGTGGACCCGTTGTCCACCGAGCCGCTGGTGCCGCGGGCCGGGCTTGACCTGAGCGCGGTATGGGTTCCTCCGGGAGCCTGCCTCCCCGGACCCTTCGCTCCCACCAGGCTCTTTGGAATCAATATCAGGTCCCAGTTCTATGAATTCAGTGACGGTGCCTGGTCGTTCATGGGCGTGACAGTGCCCGCTCAGCAGACCATGAGCTGGCTTACGGGGTCAGGGCCGGACAACGTCATCGCTGGAGGCTTCGAACCCATGACGATGAAAGGGCCTGATCCGAATCGGGGTGTCATCTGGCTTTATGACGGCAATTCCTGGCAGCAGGATGGCACCCTTCCTCCGGGAACTCCTGGCCTGGCTGACGTGGACTATGCCTACGAGTTCAGCACTCTGGTATTTGAAAACGGTTTCGAAGCGGTGGCGGTCGGAAAATCCGACCCTGTTTCCGGAGAATCCGTGCGCCTGCGGGGCGCGTCAGAAGGGGGCGCCACAATCAGTAATTCGCGGCTGGGACCCAACCGGCGCGCTGACTTCGAGATGACCGTCACCCCGGTTGCCATGACTCCGGCGCCGGGGTTTCAGCTGGCGCTGCGAAATAACGGGCCCGATACGGCCTCCGCCAACTATGTGCTTCTCGGAGGAGCAAACAACCTGCGGCAATCCACATGCCCCAATTCAGAAATTGAGGGCAGCCTGGCAGGCCCCAGAGCATTTGGCAGCTTAACCATGACCCCGGGCCAGGAGGTTTTGTGCTTTTTGGCCACTGCCCAGGATCCCGTTGAACCCTTCGTCTACAACATCCAGCCCATTGATGCGACGGATCCCAATTGCAAAAACAACAGCAATATCAGGAACCGCCAGATCCGGGGCTGCGAGTAGCGCAATCAGTGTCTGGCGTCGCGGCACCGTACCGAGAAAGCCGTTCCCGTCAGTCTGGCACCGCCTCCAGACTGTCGGAAAAGATGAACGGATCCGGGCCGATGAATCGCGCTGCGCCAAATTGCTGGGACGTGCGTTCGACATTTTCCGTGTAGCCGGACACCAGTATGCGGGTTCCGGTGTCGTTGACCGAAACGTGTTGAGGGAAGTCCGTGGGCTGGTCGCCGAAACGAAAGGTCACGCCTGCGCCATTATTGAAGTTCGGATCCATGCGACCGTCCTGCAGCAGCACGGCGAGCACCCCGTCCCGAAACTCAAAGCCCAGACCCCCGTATTCCCCGGAGCCGGTGACGTAGAGCTTGCCTGCGGGACCCAGCGTGATCGCGGCTGCGCCAGCCACGGTGGTCCCGAAGTCGACGGTGGCGATGCCGTCGTCGGAAAAGCCGGGATCCAGGTTGCCATCCGCGGTCAGGCCGATGACCGTCACCTCCTGGGTGGTCTCATTGGGCCTGGTGCCCGCGCCAAGGAAGATCCGACCGCTGCCCGTTGCCCGGGCGATGCCGGGGGCATTGTCGCCAAAACCCGCGCGGTCGTACTGAAATACCCCACCCGTGCCAAAGCTGGGATCCAGCGCGCCGTCGCTGGTCAGTGCGAGGACCAGGACATCCGTATCCCCCTGGGCGTTGGTGCCGAAGCCAGTGACCAGGATCTGGCCCTCCTGGGTGACGACGGCCTGGCGCCCGTAGTCCAGATCACCCGCCAGGTCATAGGTGAATGTGCCCCCGGATCCGAAAGTATCGTCCAGCGTGCCGTCCTGCAGGAACCGGGCGACCCCGAAGTCGTAGGTGGTGCTGTCAAAGCCGGTGCCCGAAATCAGTCCGACCCCGATCACTTTCCCGTCTGGCTGCTCGGCAAGGCCAAAGATGTAGGCCAGCTGCTTGTTGAATTCCACCTGCTCGAATTCTGCCCGCCGGATGCCGGATTGCTCGATCTGCAGTGCGTTGAAAAACCTTGGAATGCCGCCGCAAGTGGATTGAATGTAGCCGCCAGCCAGGTAGTCCCCGCCGCTCAGACGCATAGCCGTGAGAAAACGGCGTGGCACCGAGCAGCCAAATGCCTGGCCCTCAAAGCGGGTCATCGTGTCCTCGGTGCCATCGGGTGCCAGGCGCAACATGATGGCTTCGCCGTTTTGAGGTAGGCCATCGTCGGAGTAGCCGAACAGCACGACGTCGCCGTTGTTCTCAAGGAAACCGGCTGCTCCGTAGTCCCGTTCCGCGATCTGGATCCCGAGCGCACCGTCGCCGCCAAACTCCGCATCCAGGTTCAGGAGTTCCCCGCCGACCACGGCCGGGGTTGCGGTACCGCCCGCAGTGGCCGATGCGCTGATCAGCATCAGGGTTGCCAGTGTCCATTGCTTCATTTTGTATCTCCAGACATAAGTAATTGGGTTGGGTAGTAACGGGCCGTTCATTGGCTCGCCGCCTCGAAGGAGTCACCGAACAGCACCCCCAGGTCCGCCATCACCGTGATTGGCTCCTGTCCCGGTGCAACGCTGGCGTTCAGTTCGATGACGGCGCCGCCGGGAGTCGCCACGATCACCCGGTAGTCGCCGTGAAACACCCGGGCCTGGGCGATACCGGAGGCCTCCGTGGTCAGGGATTCATGGGAGGTCCATTCCGCCAGCAGTGTGTCGAAACGCTGTCCGGCAGCGTTGATGGTCCAGTCCTCGTCAACCAACGCCGCATCCGGGCCTTTCCAGTGGGACCCGGCCCAGAAACCCCACAGCACGATGCCTTCCACCGACGGGTGGCTGAAGGCCATGCGCATGAACGCTTCCAGAGCGTCCGCGCGATCGAATTCATCCGCCTGCACCACGTCCAGCTCGGTGATCCAGATGGGCAGGCCGAGTTCAGCCAGCATGTCCAGGCGCAGTTGAACGGACAGGGGACTGACGTCACTGAAATGACCCTGGACTCCAATGGCATCAACGGGAATGCCGCGATCGAGAAAGTCCTGGATCTGGCTGACGTACCCGTCAGTCTCGTTACCGGCGACCACGGAAAAGTCATTGACGAACAGCTTGACGTCCGGGTCCAGTGCCCGAGTGCGCTGGAACATCCAGTCCCGGATGTCCGGGCCCAGGCGATCGGCGAAGAAAGAGCCGTGCAGCATCTCGTTGTTGACGTCCCAGTGGCGGAATCGGCCCTGGAAATGGGCGACTACGTCTTCCAGGCGGTCCTCGACTTCCAGCGCCAGGTCGGCGTCATTCAGCGCCGGCACCCAGTTGGGCTGCCAGGTTTCGGGTGCCCAGAAAATGGTGTGGCCCCGCATCTCGATGCCGTGGGCATCGGCCCAGTCCAGAACCTCGTCGGCGTTGGCATAGCTGACCTGGTCGCGGTTGCGCTCGTTGGAATACCACTTGGCGGCGTTTTCGTGGACGCCCCAGTTGAATCGCTGGAGGATGTAGTCCCGGTAATTGACCTCGTTGGCGAAGGCGCTGTAACGAATCGTGGTACCGATGGGAAAGGAACGTTTCGTCTGTTCCAGAGTCACAGTGGCTCCGGCAACAGGCTGCCCGTCCTGGCCGCGGACGGTCACGGCTATATCGCGCTTGCGCAGATCATCGATGCGCTGGTTGGCAGCGGCCTGCCAGTCCATGGGAAACGCTTCGATCTCGACCTCGTCCACCAGCAGGTCCACACCCGGCGCCGGGCCCTGGAAGTAGAAATCAAGCCGGGTCAGCACACCATCCTGGGTGTGCTGGTAGATCTCGATGATCTGAACCCAGCGATCGCTGTACGCGGTGGATTGGTTCAGTCCCAGGTATTGCAGACCGCGATCGTCCTCCCTGGCCATGGTCATGCCCACAGGCTCCTCAGTGCTGCCGGCGACGCGTACCCAGGCCGAAACCCTGTAGCTGCGGCCGGGTTCCAGCACGCCCAGCAGGGACTGGACCGGGCCCTGCCAGCTGGCGGATCGGTTGGACGCGGCCACAGCGAAGCTGCCGCCGTGGGGCTCGGTGCCAGTCTGGGTCAGGGTGGCGCCGCCCCAGGCAACCCAGGGTGCAACCCCGGACTCGAAACCCGGGTTCTGCACCAGGTTCTGGGCCAGGGCATGGTCGTTATTCGCCGCCAGCATCAGCAGCATGAACAGGATGTTGGATTTCAATTTCACGATTGGTTTTCCTTAACTGCTGGCTTGCACATGACTTCGGACGATGACCAAAAGTTCAGATTTCAAACCCGGGGTCTCACCGGTGGTGGCCGGCCAGAATACGAGCGATGTATTTCCCGGGCGCAGTCGCCGGCGTGGGGCCAGGGTGGTAAACAGGGCATAATGCCGACCCGATGGCCGCAGGCCGACCTCCACGAATAGGAGACTCCGGCGGGCTGGAACGGTGTCGAGGGCTATGGAAAAACGACCCTGCAGCAGCTCAACCGACGGAAAAAAACGCTCTCCCAGGGGTTCGCCGCCGGACCGTTGTGCGTAGAATCTGATGCGAAGGTCCACCACGCCCAGGTCCGGTCGCTGAAGCCCTGAAACCTGTCCTCTCAGGTAGCCATCCGTCGGGGAGGACCGCAGCGTTGGGGCGGCAACCACCAGCGGGATGGACACGACCAGTAAACAGAAGAGTTTCATGGCCATCGACGTTACCGCCAGGCGGCCGTCCAAGCTTGACGACACACTGACGAACTCATGACGGCGGACTGCATTGCCAGTTGCGGTACACTGTAAGCACATGAAATCCATAGAATTGCAACGCCTGGGACAGAAGGACACCTGGCCATGACGTCGCTTTACTGCGGATCTGTCGAAGTCCGCCCGTCAACCCGCGAGTTACTCATCGACGGCGAGGCCGTGGCGGTGGAACGGCGGGCCTTCGATCTGCTGGTGTACCTGATGCAACACGCCGACCGCGTGGTGGACAAGGACGAACTGCTGGGCGAGGTCTGGGCCGGCAGGCCCGTGTCGGAATCCACCCTGGCCCAGGCCGTGAGCCGGGCACGTCGAGCGCTGAATACTGAGGATCCCGAAGATTACATCGCCAACGTCTACGGAGTTGGATACCGGTTTGCCCGCCCGGTCTCGGGTGGCGACGCATCGGCCGGTTCGAGCGCCGCTGGCCCGGAGCAGGTACCGACATCCCGTTGGCGCGCGGTTATCTGGCCAGCGCTGGCCCTGGTGGTGGTGGCGTTCACCCTGTCAATCTGGCAGCCCTGGCGGTCAGAATCAAAGGACCCCCTGGTGCGGGTTGCGGTGCTGCCGGTGCAGAACGACACCGGTGATGCCACCCTGGAATGGGTCAGCTACGGGGTGCTGCCCCTGATCGAACGGGCGCTGGCTGACGCCGGTTCGGACCGTGTCAGTACCTCCACCGTGCTGTCGACCCTGCGACGCTATCCCGAGGCAGAAGACCTGGCGGGTCAGGCGGAGGTCCTGCGGTTGAGCACCGGCGCCGACCAGGTGCTGGTGCCCCGGCTGACGGTGGTCGAGCGTGGATACCGCCTGGACCTTCAGAGCGTGGGTGAATCGGATGAGACCTATTCATTCAGCCTGCAGGGGGACGACATCGCCGTGCTGGCCGTGGCTGCGGGCACCACACTATCCGAGCGCCTGTCACGCTGGCAGGGTGCCCAACGTGCGCGGAGCAGCGTCGTCACCGACGATCAATTCGTCAACGAGGCATTTGTCAGGGGGTTGGATGCCCGCCTGCGTGGGCGCTACCAGGACGCCGCGCGTTACTTCGATACCGTTGTGGCCGCCGCACCGGACCTGCTGGATGCCAAGTACCATCTCAGCCTGGTCACGCGGCGACTGGGTGACTGGGACTACACCCAGCAACTCAACGAGGAACTGCTGGCGGCGGCAGAGGCCGCGGGAAACGCGAGCATGCTGGCGGCGGTGCAGACGGTGTCCGGTACCCTGGCGTGGCGCCGGGGGGACAAAGCCGCGGCCCAGCAGTGGTACGAGCAGGCGCTGGCCAACTACCAGGCTGAGAACAACGCGGACTATATCGCCAACGTTACGGCCAACCTGGGCATTCTCGCTGCGACGCGGGGAGACTACGCCAGCGCCGAACAGCGCTTCGAGGCGGCGCTGGCCCATTACGTGGACAGTAACGACCGTTTTAACGAAGCCACCGCCCGCAGAAACCTCGGCAATCTGTACAGCGACCAGGGCCGCTACGATGAAGCAGAGTCTGCGCTGCTCGAGGCGCTGCGGCTGCGACAGGAACTCGATCTGCCCCTGCAGGTGGCCATGACCCTCAACGTTCTGGGCGACATCGAAATGGCCCGGGGCCAATGGCCGGAAGCCATGGCTTACCAGCAGCGCGTCCTGGCGGCCGCCGAGGAATACGAGAACCCGTTGCTGGAGGCCCAGTCCCGTGCAGACCTGTCTGCCACGCTGCGCCGGCTGGGTCGCCTGGAAGAAGCCCGGTTGTCCGCCGCCCAGGCGGTAGCCATCGCCATGGAGCTGGATAACCCAAGCAGCCAGGCGTTTGCCCTGCTGCAGCAGGGACGCGCCGAAGCCGATCTTGGCAATGCGACACGGGCCGGGGAGTTGTTTGACGAAGCCGCTGACATCTATCAGCGTATTGACGAACCGCTGGGCCAGGCGAACAGCCTCGTTGCGCGGGCTGACGTGCTGATTGCAACGGACCGATTGGATGACGCCGAGGTGGCCATCCTCGCAGCAGAGGATCTCGTCAGGGATTCGGAGATCACCCGCCTCGACCCGGCGCTTTCCCGGATCCGATCCACTCTGGCGGCTGCGCGAGGAGATGCCCGGGGCGCCCTGGACGAGATGTCCCGGGCGTACAGCCTGGCCCAGGCATCGCAGACACCTATCGACAAACTGGACATGGGCGGACAACTGGGCCTGCTGCTGCAGGAGTATGCGCCTGACGACAGTCGCCTGGTGGAGCTGGTGCGGGAGATGGAATCACGGGCTGGGTCCAGTGGCAACGCACTGGCGTTCCTGGCCGCTTACTTCAGCGGTCGCGATCCTGAAAAAGCCCTCGGGTTCATGGAACGCCAGCGCCGCCTGGCCGGTGAGGGCTGGACGCCGGAGGACGAGCAGAAGTTGGTCGCTCTGCAGCGGATGACCGCGGGAGGCTGAAGGGTCAGGCCGCCGGCCCTTCCGGTGTTTCCTCGGCAAAATGGCGCATTCTCGTCTTGAGAAGGATGGGCCCCATGATGGTCGACAGCAGCACGACCATGATAATGATCGAGTACATCTCCGTATCGAAGACCAGGTGGGAAAGGGCAAAGGAGGCAAAGATAAGGCCCACTTCCCCCCGCGGGATCATTCCCGCGCCAATGCCCGCCCTGTCGAATCCTTTGCCCGTCACCACGAATCCGGCCAGTCCCTTGGACAGGACGGCGACCAGCAACAGGGCCATGACAATCAGCAGCGACGAGGGATCCAGCAGCGTCTTCAGCTGAACCTGGACGCCGATGCTGACAAAGAAGATGGCCAGCATGATGTCTGTAATCGGCTTGATCAGGCTTTCCACAGTCTGCAGTTGAAAGGTGTCGCCGACCTTGAAATGGGTCTCGTCAAGCAGCAGGCCGGCCACGAAGGCGCCAATGATCGGTGCCAGTCCGGCCAGGGACGCCACGTATGCCCCGGTCAGGGCCGTACACAGCGCAAACCCGGTCCAGAAACTGGAGTGCTTGTTCATCGACGTCACCCGGATCAGGGTGGGTAGGACCCGGATCCCGACCAGCATCGCAACGGCAAAAAAGACAATGGCCTTGAGCAGGATGGTCAGAAGGCCCGAGACGCTGATATCACCGGTAGTGGCCACCCCCGCAAGCACCGCCAGCAGCAGGATCCCCAGCACGTCATCAATCACCGCGGCTCCAAGGATGACCTGGGATGAAGACGTCCGCAGGACCCCGAATTCGTTGAGGGTCTTGGCGGTAATGCCAACCGACGTGGCGGTCAGGGTGGCGCCGACAAACCACGCGGCCAGGCCGGTGGCGAAACCCAGGGCCATGGCTGCACCCAGGCCCAGAAAAACCGGCATCAGGACTCCGGCCATGGCCACCATAAAGGCATTGTGTCCCACCCGGCCGAGTTCACGGATGTTGGATTCCAGTCCGACCAGGAACAGCAGCAGAACCACCCCCAGCTCGGCTGCGTACTGCATGAACTGGCTGTCGCGCAACAGGCTCATCACCTCAAAATCGATGCCGACCAGCGCCAGGTTGCCCAGCACGATGCCGGCGGTGATCTCCCCGACCAGTTCCGGCAATCCCATGCGTTCGAACAGAAATCCGCACCAGAAGGCCAGGGTGATCATGATGACCAGCAGCAGGGTGTGCTGGGTGAACATCTCGTTCGAGCCTGCGCCCGCCGCCAGTTCGGGCAGCAGGAAGAACAATGCAGCGGCAGGGAGTACCAGTCGCCGGAGTTTCATAACGGGGTCAGGATGATTGCCGGGCTAGTGTGAATGACCGGCGTGGTCGTGGGGTTTGACCCTGGCAGGGTCCACCTGGCCGGCAGCTACCGGGTAGCCCAGCGCTGACCATCCCGCGTAACCCTCGAACAGCACCGCCGTGTTTTCGTAGCCCAGTTCGCGTAGTGCGTTGACGGCGGAGTCCGCCGCCGCTCGAGGACATTCGCAATAGGCGACGATCCAGGTTCCGTCTCTCGGCAGCGCTTCTATGATGTCCTGGCGGCTGCTGTAGTAGGGCACGGGAACTGATCCGCGGATATGGGCCATGGCCCAGAAGTACGGCACCCGGGTGTCGATCAGGATCATGCGTTTGCCGGCCTCGATGGCGGCGTTGAGGTCTTTGGCCGAGACGTAGCGGTCATTGGTGAGTTCGAATTCCGGGGCACCGCCCTCCGGGTTCAGCACGATGTTGTCCAGCGTTGGCGGTTCGGCAAAACTCATTTCCTCCACGTCCCATCCCTGGGCCCGGGAACGCAGGAAGGTCACGATGCCGTCGATTTCCGCCTCGGTCAGCTTGTCTGCAAACGCCACCATCTCGGTGCCGTTGCGGCCACGCTGTATCGCCGCCTTCAGAAACGCATCCGGGGTTGTCGCCAGCATTGTTGGATTGCCAAGGGCCGTGCCTTTCACTCCGCCCTCGCCGCTGGCGCCGTGGCAGCTGGCGCAGTGTTGCGCATACAGACGGCTGCCGAGTTCAGCGTCACCGCGGATAGGCGCGAGACTTTCAGTCGTCGGTGGCTTTGGGGGGTGGCCCGCCTGTTGTCCCAGCCACGCAGCCAGCGCGTGAATATCCTGTTCCTTCATGGGTCCGCCGACGTCGTCCAGGTAGGGTCCCATGGCCGTGCCAGGGCGACCGTAGGCGATGGACATGTAGGGTACGATTGGTCCGGCGTCAAACAACGTTTCCGTCACCAGCGACGGCGCATTGTCATTCTTGTATCCGCTGCGGTCCTCCCCATGGCACAGGGCGCAGTAGCGCTGGTAGTTCGCTTCCGGTGTGGACTGGGCGCAAGCACTTATCGCAGCCATCAGTAGCGCAAGCATGATTAATGTCCGCATGGTCCTCTCCCTGATTTGTTCTGGAGCATACACCAAACGGGTTAAAGCATCTGGATATCCCAGATGCCCGATTCCCCACAAACCGCGACTGGCTGATTCCAGCGCGCCTGCCGTTGCGGGTCCATGTTCCGGATGGAAAAATCACGGGTTTTTCACGGATTCCGAATCCCGGTGGCCGGATAATATACGGCAGCTGGTGGGGGAAAGGTGCCGTCGGCCTGCCAGGTCTTTTTGCTGAATCCGTTCCACCTTATTAACATAGTCGTCTGATTTTTATGATTTTTGTTCCCAGGAGTCCTGTGATTGCGTGATGCCTGTGCACCAATTTTGGCGCTGAATCTGTATCCGGCAACGTCTCTGGGCCTGGTCCTGGTGCTTGCGTTACTGGGGGGCTGCCGGGCGCCGGTGCCCCTGGTGCAGCCCGAGATTCAGGCCGGTCCACCCCCTCAGGCCGCACCACCCCCGCAGTCTGCACCGGACGCCGACTCCGTGCAGACCCCCGAACCCGTGCGGACCCTGGTTGTCGTGAGTTCCGAGCAGCAGTCCATGCTGTCGGTGTCCCAGGAAATCCTCAGGCAGCTTGCCCACCGTCAACCGGTGGTGGTGCAGCTGGGACCTGATCGCGACCTGCCCGCCGAGGTGGTCGAACAACTCAGCGACGGCTATTTCCATGACGCGGTGGCGGTGGGCATAGCGGCCGGTCGGCTGTTGTCCGGGGTGCCGATGGAACGGCGGGTGTTCTGCCAGGTATTCGACGACAGTGAGCTGGTCGCCGCTGGCATGGCTGGCGTATCCATGTTGCCTTCCCTGGAGGGCAGCCTGGAGCAATGGCGAGATCATTCGCCAGGCCTAGAGCGCGTGCTGGTGCTGGTGGGACCCGACCAGGACGAGGTGGGGATGTATGCCCGGGCCGCGGCCAGCAAGCTTGGCATGACGGTGGATTTCCGGGTCGTCACATCGGACCAGGAATACCTGCTGGAATTTCGGGCACGGGCGCCGGAGGTTCAAGGCCTCATGTTGATTCCGGACCATCGCGTGCTGTCCCCGGGAGTGATCCGCGAAGTCTTCGATACGGCAGCGCGGCGGTCAGTGGAGGTGCTGGCATTCACACCGGCGCTGATGGACATGGGCGCCGTGGCCCTGGGACAGATCGACCCCGCCGACGTGGCGGTGCAGGTTGTGAACCTGCTGGAGGATCACAACCTCTACCAGGCAACCCGTGGCAGGAAGTTGCCCCTGAGCCGGGTCAGGTTTACCGCAAGTGTCGTGGAGCACGCAGGGGAAGGGCATGCCGGAATGGATTAAAGCGCTGACGGTGGGAGATCCCCGGCGGTCCCTGGTCAGGGAGGTGCTGCTGCTGCAGCTGTTGTTTGGCCTGTGTATCGCTGCCGCGGCCATGGCGACTGTGTGGTGGGGCGCCAACTGGGCGGTAGAAGACAACGTCAACCGCTGGTCCCGGGAGTGGGCAGGGAACCTGGGTCAGCTCGGCGCTCCGCTGTACTCCGAAGACCGGGGGCGTGCGGCGGTTTTGATCGAGGACTACGTCAGCCAGTTCCCTGAAATCGCCTTTGTTCGCTACCACGATGTCGACGGGCGCCTCTTGTTCGGGTTTGGGGAGTCGGACGGATGGCCCGATGTCGATCCAGCCATGGTTCAAGCGGATGAGAGCATGATCCCGGAACAGCAGGTAAGACGCCTTGGTCAGTCACGCTACCTGATCGGGTCAGCGGTGGAAGTCAGCGCTTTTTCTTCCGACGGGCTGCTGGATTTTGACCCTGCCAGCGAAGCAGTTCAATCCCAACTGCGGGGCGTGGTCAGCCTGGGATTGGATTTTGGCCCCTACCGCGCGCTCCTCATTGACCGGATCTGGGTTGCCATGGGGTTCACCCTGGTCAGCGTCATTGTACTCAGCGTGTTGCTGAGTTCCCGGCTGCGCTCGTCGCTCAAGCCGCTCAGCGCACTGCAGCAGCGGCTCACCGGCATGGTGGACGGAGACCCGGGGCCTGCAACAACAACGGGATTCTCGGAAATCGATGACGTCAACCGGACGCTGGATCGATCGGTGGCAGCGATCCAGGCCCGGGATCGCCGGCTGCTGAGGATGGCGCATTATGATTTTCTGACCGGGCTGCCCAATCGCTACCTGCTGATGGAAACCCTGGGACAGGAACTTGAATCCTCCAGCGGGCGGCCGGCTTGGCTGTTGCTCATCGACCTCGATCACTTCAGCGACATCAACGACGTGGCGAGCCACGCGGCCGGCGACCGGATCCTGAGGCAGGTTGGCGCGCGGCTGGCGTTACTGCTGGGGGAGGGTGCCTTCCTGTCCCGGTTCAGTGGTGATGAATTCGCGGCGGTGGTGCATGACCTGGACGAGTCAGACGTGCGCTCGCTGGCCAAGAAGATCCTGCACGAGCTGCCCAGCCGGCCCCATATTGACGCCAACCGCATGTTCACCATTCATGCCAGCATCGGGATCACCGCCCTGGATCCCGAGTTGAACGCGGACGAGGTGCTGGCCCAGGCGGGCATCGCCTGCCAGGAAGCCAAGAAACGCGGGCGCAACAGATACCGGACTTTTGCCACCACCGGCGGCGATCAGGCCCGGAAAGCCGCCGACATGGACTGGTTGGAACTGGTGAAATCCGCCCTGGAGCAGGACCGTTTTCAGCTGGCTTACCAGCCGATCCTGGATCTGGCCCAGAAAAGCGTCAGCCATCACGAGGTGCTGCTGCGCCTGCCCGGTCCCGATGGGGAACTGATATCACCCGCTGCCTTCATCGGAGTGGCGGAACGCTTCGGGCTCATGCGCAAGATCGATCGCTGGGTCATTCGCCAGGCTCTGGTGCAGCTGGCATCCATGCAGTCCCTGGGGCGAGGCTCGGCCCTGAGCATCAACCTTTCCGGCAGCAGCTTCGTGGACAACAACCTGGTGAAATTTGTGGGTGGCCTGCTGGACGAGCTGAACATCCCGCCGGAGCTGATCATGTTCGAAATCACCGAACAGGTGGCGGTGACAGAGCTGGCCGGTGCCCGGGAGACCCTGGCCGCGTTGAGGGGCAGGGGCATTCAATTTGCCCTGGACGATTTTGGCGCAGGCTACAGCTCGCTGACCTACCTGAAGACGCTGCCGGTGGACTACATTAAGATCGACGGGGCGTTCGTCGAAAACCTGGTGAACGATACGGCCGACCAGGCCACAGTTAAGGCCATCGTCGGAATTGCTCACGCCACCGGTAAGAAGACCATTGCCGAGTATGTCCGGGACCAGCATACCCTGGACCTGCTGCGGGCATTGAACGTGGATGGAGCCCAGGGCAGCTACGTGGGTCCGGCGGTCCCGGTGCCGGTGCTGGGCGTCACCGTTCCTGCCTGACGGCGCTTCCGGTTGCGTGCCTGCCGGTCCCTCCGAGCCGGTGCCATTGAGCCTGGGCATCATTCATAACCACGCTCCCATTGGCAGCATTCACGTCCCCTGCTAGCCTAACTTCGTAGCGTTCATCAGGGACCGGACCATGCACACCAACCCGGCAGGAAGCTCAGGGCGGCATTCGCGGACAAGGGCCCGCCGACGCCGAGTATCGTCTGCACTGGTGATCAGCCTCACCATGGCTCCAGGTATCTGGTTCACACAACCGCTTGGCGCCCAGGACAATGGCTCGACATCGCCTGCTCAGCAAACGACAGAACATCCGATTCGACAGGGACTCGAGGGGCTGGTCACAAGCATTGCCGCCCGGGGAGAGGGCATAACGCCACTTATGGGAGCGGCCAGGTCGAATGACGTCGAGGAGCTGGAGCGGCAGATTGCCGGAGGTGCCGACGTAAACGAAACCAGTCGACATGGCTGGACCGCGCTGATGTTTGCCGCCTGGCAGGGGCATGCCGAGTCTGTGGAGCGGCTTCTGGACGCGGGCGCCGACCCCAACATGGTCTCAAAACGCATCACCGGCAACACTCAGGCACCGACGCCCAGGACGACCGCACTGGCCCAGGCGACCGAGAGTGAGCACATCGATGTCGCGTTCATGCTGCTGGCCCGGGGTGCCGTGGCCGATCCGATATCCGTTGCCATTGCAGGCGGTGCGGAGGATCTCTCGCTGATCAGAGAGATGCGGGCCCGGGGCGCGGACCTGAGCCGGTACAGCGGGGTGATGTACTATCCGTCGGCCCTCAGCGTGGCCTGCGGGAGCGGAAGGTTGAAAAACGTCGAGTGGCTGATCGACAACGGCGCGACGCCGGACCTGGATGCCCTGTTCGCGGCGGTGGGCGGTGATGAACTGGAAATCGTGGCCTTCCTCGTGACGCTCAACACTGAGCGTGGTCTGTATTCCGAACAGGATTTATCAGCCGCATTTCTCCACGCTGCCACCAAAAACAATACAAAGCCGGCCAACTACGACCGAAACCTGCAGGTGATCGAGTTGCTGCTGGCCCACGGCGCAGACCGGAATTACCGCCAGGGCCGCGTCACCGCCGAGATGGTTCTCGCGAGTCACAAGGAGGGCAGAGTTCCTCAGGTGATTGGTAACGTTTCAGACCAGACGGCATTGGAATTTCTCAGGGAGCAACGGGTTCAAGCCGTGGAGCGCATCAAGCTGAATCGGTATGGCGAGAATCAGCAGGCCTGGGAGAAAGGCTGGCTCAAACATAGAGATGCAATCATCGAGCTGCTCGAAACCTGATGACAGGTCGGAATCCTTGCCACCGAGGGAGTGCGTTCTGATCTCGGTGACTTGAGCCTCGCGTTGTCCTAGCGGCGCCCGCCGCCCTGCAACCGACCCATCAGATACTGGTGGATCTGCTCACTGACGGCGGGGTTTTTTGGTCCCAGTATCCCCGCGTGGGAACCGGCAAGGTGTTCCACCGGGTCGCCGTTGGTTTCAAACACGTAATGATCCATGAATGCTTTCCAGGCATCGCGTTCTGCCGGTGGCAGGTGGCGCAGGGCCTGGATGGCGTGGACCAGGCAGGGAAAAGGTGCCGCGCTGGCGATTTGCACGTGGCTGAAAAAGTAATTGATGAGAATGTTCAATCGATCCAGTGACTCCACGTGGTGCCACCAGGGCGACGGCACGTAGATGGCGTCGCCGGGTTCGAGTTCCACCGACATGGCAGCCTCCATGGCCTGGGCAAAGCGCGGAAAACGATCAAGATCCGGTGCCCGGATATCGACCAGGCTGACCGGCTGACCGGCCGGCGTGAAATCCAGGCGACCGATGTACAGGTTTTTGACCTGCTCGGGCGGGAACAGGGTAAAACGGCGCCGTCCGCTGGCAGCGAAAGCCAGGTTGCTGGCCTCGTCAAAGTGCGCCGGGACCACGACCTGGCTGCCGATCCAGATGGTCGCCTGCAGCGTCGGCGGCAGAAAAGGAGTGTTCACCTCGTGCTCCAGTCCCGGCAGCAGTTCCCTGATCACCAGGGACTGGAAAGCAAAGTTCGGGTCGCTGTGCTGGGGGTTGCGCTCGAGAATGCGCCGCAAGCCGCCGGCGACGGTAGTCTTCTCATGGGTGAAATTCATGCCATCCAGGCGGTCGTTGTAGGTCAGTCGACCACCTTCGGCATGGGGTGAGACGGCAATCTCCACCGTATGGCCCGATTCGAAACGGCCCAGGTAGTCAACCACCGCTTCCGGGGATTCCTGCGCAGCCTTGACGATGTTCCAGTCCCGTCCAAGTCCGCGCATGACCGCCGGCACCTGGCGCTCGACCACCTCGGTCACAAAGTTTTCCCGGGTTACCCCTGATACCTCCCTGGGGCTGGGCAAGTCGCTGATCATCAATTCCGATTCATCCTGTCGGTGGCGCCGGCCTTTGACGCCGGTGTGTGCAAATCCAGGCTGGGTCTGGATTTCACCGCGTGGGACGGAAGTATAGACCAGTATTTTTCGGCACCACAAAGGGTTCCGCGATGGTTGCCCGGTGATAACCGCCAGGAGCTTGGGCTGAGCGATCCGGGCCTGGGTCGTGCCCCGCTTAGGCACAATTCCGGATTGTCCGGATTGGCGTCACTTCTAGGATTTTCCATAGGACCATGAAAAGAACGGCCCCGACAGAACTGAAGGCGGACCAGCTGCACATTGCGTGCGAGCTGGACGGGATGGATTTCGAGTTTACCGACAGTCTGATTGAGACTGGAGAGCGCTTCGGTCAACAGCGCGCGGTGGAAGCCATTCGCTTTGGCATCGAGGTGGACGGACCGGGTTATAACCTGTTCGTGCTGGGGCCGCACGGCAGCAATCGCCACGGACTGGTGCGCGATCACGTTGTCGAGAAGGCCGAGCAGCAGCCCCCGCCGGCCGACTGGTGTTATGTCAACAATTTCAGGGACCCACAAAAGCCTCGCGCTCTGAGCCTCCCCAGCGGGAAGGGCCGGGAATTTCGCGACGATATGGCCGCGCTGATCGAGGATCTGAAGCTGGCGATCCCGGCGGCTTTTGAAGGCGACGACTACCGCAATCAACTCAAAGCCATCGAGAAGGAAGTTCAGCAAAAGCTGACAGCGCGCTGGAAGGCCTTCGAGCTGGAGGCCGCTGAGGAAGACGTGGCCGTCATGCAGACGTCGACGGGTTGGGTGCTGGTGCCGGTGCGCGACCAGCACGTCCTCAGTGAGGAGGAGGCCGGCGATCTGCCCGAGGAAGAACAGAAAAAGATCGGTGACAGTATCGCGCGGCTGAGCAAGCGCCTGCGCGAGCATCTGGAGCACGTGCCCCAACTGCGCAAGGCACACCGGGAACAGATCAAGAAACTGGACCGGGACGTCATGACCCAGGCGGTAGGCGTGCTGCTGCGGGAGTTGAAGGACCGCTATGTGGATCTGCCCCACATCGTGGCCTGGCTGGAAGAAGTCGAGCAGCAGATTGTAGAAAACGCCGGTGACTTCCGGGAGCAGGAACCCTCACCCTTGCCCTTTGTCGATCAATCCAAGCCAAGCTTTTCCAGCTACGAGGTCAACCTGCTGGTCGACGGGGAACCGGACAACGGCTGTCCGGTGATCTATGAGCCCAATCCCAGCTACACCAACGTGCTGGGCTGCATGGAGCACCAGGCTCAGTTCGGCGCGCTGGTCACCGATTTCAGGATGATTCGATCCGGTGCCCTGCACCGGGCCAACGGCGGTTACCTGATTCTCGACATGTGGCGGGTATTGAGCCGGCCCTTCGTGTGGGACGCGCTGAAGCAGGCCCTGTTCTCCAGCTCGCTGCGAATCGAGAATCCCGGCGAGGCCTATGGGCTGATCAGCACTGCGTCGCTGCAGCCGGAGCCGATCCCGTTGAAGGCCAAGATCATTCTGATCGGTGAGCGATGGCTGTACTACCTGCTGTGCTTCTACGACAGCGAGTTCCACGAGCTGTTCCGGGTGACAGTGGACCTGGAGGACGATCTGCCGCGAACCCGCGACAACACCGAGGCTTGCGCGTATCTGATCGCTGACCTCATCCGCATGGAGAAGCTTCAGCCGTTCAGCCGCAACGCGGTCAGGGCCGTCATCGAACAGCGCGCCCGGGCCGTGTCCGACAGCGAGCGCCTGTCCACCCACATGCGATCCCTCCAGGATCTGCTGATTCAGGCTGACTACTGGGCCCGCTCCCGCGGCGCCGAAACGGTTCACCGGGAAGACGTGAAAACGGCACTTGATCAGATTCACGACCGCCTGGAGCGAATCCGAAGGCGCCTGCTGGAGGCGGTGGAGCGCGACGTTCTTTTGATCGACACCCGGGGCGAGCAGGTCGGGCAGATTAACGGGCTGTCCGTGCTGTCGCTGGGGGAATACCGTTTTGGCCACCCGATGCGCATTACCGCCACCAGCCGGATCGGAAGCGGGGAGGTCGTGGACATTGAGCGGGAAGTGAAGCTGGGCGGCAAGATCCACTCCAAGGGCATGATGATACTGTCCTCGGCTCTGGCCGCCCGATACGCCAGTGATATGCCGCTGTCGCTGCACGCCAGCGTGGTGTTTGAGCAGTCATACGGCGGAGTGGATGGCGATAGCGCGTCGGTGGCTGAGCTTTGCGTGCTGCTTTCCTCGCTGTCGGATGTGCCCATTCGACAGAATCTGGCGGTGACCGGCTCCATCAACCAGCTGGGCCGGGTGCAGGTCATCGGGGGAATCAACGAGAAAGTTGAAGGATTCTTCGAGGTGTGCCGGCGGCGTGGCCTGGATGGCAGCCACGGTGTGGTCATGCCCGCGGAAAACGTCCAGCACCTGATGCTCCGGGAGGAGGTGGTTGAAGCCGTGAAAGCGGGTCAGTTCCACATCTACCCGGTGTCCACCATCGACGAGGCCTTATCGGTGTTGACCGGGCAGTCGGCTGGTGAGCGCGACGAGCAGGGTGCATTTCCGGAGGATTCCGTCAACGGCAGGGTGGAACGCCAGCTCAGGGTCTACGCTGAATTGCGGCAGGATTTCGGCAGGAGTTCCCGGGAGGGAGAGGGCAGTGACTGAGCAGGAAACACGTCGAGTTGTCCTGCTGCTCACCGAAGACGAGCCCCTGAGTCACGTGTGGGAGGCGGCCCAGGCCCTGGCTGGAGAGACCGACGAGGAACTGGTGGTGCTTTTTGTCGTTGATGACCGCTGGCATCGGGCGGCACGCCTGCCCTACACCATGGAGGTTTCCACCATTGGCGGGGAGGTACGCGATTTTTCCGTGCAGCGGGCAGATCAGGTAATCGAGGAAGCCGCCGACAAGGCGCGCCAGCGGCTGGACCGGCTGGCGGCTCGCGCCAACCGGCGACTGCTGTTCGAAATCCTGTCCACACCGGACCGTGAGCTCATCCAGCGGCTGATCGGTGATGTGCAAAGCACCCTTGTGGCCTCTCGACGATTACTGCACCACCCCATTCACTCGGTGTTCAAAAACCTGCAGTACGAGATTCTGCTGGTTGACAGCCAGGACGGCGGCAATGACGAGGCACAGGATCGCGAGCCGCACAACGACGCCAATGGCAGCGAAGCAGTCCCATAAAGCCACCCGGCGTTCTAATTATGGCTGATCGACGCGGTAGCGGCGCAATGCTGCACCGACAACTGAGCAGGCGGTGAGGCCCGCTGACATCCAGGTCGCCGCAATAGCTTGATCGAACAGAGTTGGTTTAGGGTTTGTGCGTATTGGAAGCGACTCTGGAAACCCCAACTCAGAACAGATCAGGATGTTGCAGAAGGTTCGAGGAGGGCATCGTGAAAAACCTCGCAGTGTGCGCGGACGGAACCTGGTGTACGGCGGATCAGGAGGAAAACGGTATTCCGACGCCGACCAACGTTGTCCGCCTGATGAATTGCCTGGATGACCAGGCGAAAATCCCCACTGACGGTGAATCCGTAACAGTTGCCGATCAACTGCGCTATTACCACCCCGGCGTCGGGACCGAAGGCAGAATCCTCAGCCGGCTCAAGGGCGGTGCCTGGGGTGAGGGACTCAGCAAGAACATACAAAGCGCGTACCACTGGCTGGCCAGGAATTACTCGCCCGGGGACCGCATATTCCTGTTTGGCTTCAGCCGGGGCGCCTATACGGTGCGCAGTCTGGGCGGGGTCCTGGGTCGCTGCGGGCTGCTCAATCTGGCAGGAGTACCGCCTGAAAAAGGTTGGAAACGGGTCAAGACCGTCTACCAAAACGGCTACCGCAACAAGGAGCCCCATTCCGCGTGGGCCAGGAACTGGAAATTCCACCACAAAGCCAACACCCCCATCCGGTTTCTGGGTGTCTGGGATACGGTGGGAGCGCTGGGCATTCCCGACGACATGCCGTTCCTGAACCTGATGGATCAGCCGCGGAAATGGAACTTCCATGATACAAAAATCGGAAAATCCGTGGAGGTCGCACGCCACGCCATTGCTCTGGATGAACACAGAGCAAGCTTCACGCCGACGCTCTGGGTCAGCGTGCCCAAAAACGCCGACGTCAAACAGATCTGGTTTCCAGGTTCACACAGTGATGTCGGTGGGGGATATGTGCAGACCGGGCTATCCAATATTGCGCTGATTTGGATGATTCAGGAGGCCGAAGCAGCGGGCCTGGCGTTCAAAAAGGGCGCCGTGGGTCAGATCCAGGCGGACCCGCAATGTGTTCTGCATGATTCATTCAAGGGCATATTCAAAGCCGTGCGATCACGGCCTCGCAACACGCCCAAGATCAAGGACGACCGGGTTCACGAATCTGCCAGGCGCCGCCATGAGAGTCCGCCGATCACCCAGGCCCCCTACCGCCCGACGACCGTACTGAAAAAGGGTGATAAGCCGATCGTCGTCGACATTTACGCGTGCGAGCGCTGGAACAGCACTGGCCTCTACCTGCCGGAGGGCAAGTACCGATTCAGCGCCAGAGGCGAATGGCTCGATTGGAATATTCCCTGCGGCCCAGGCGGGACCGACGATGGTGAGTTCAAGCTGGGCGAGGTGGCGCACCTGTTCGGCACCACCCTGGGGTGGTTGGAGTCGGCATGGAAAGGCGTCAGCGGCAATGAGCAGGCGGACTTCAAGATGACGCGAAGGCACGAGCAATGGCCATGGTTCTCACTGGTCGGCGCCATAGCCAATTGTAAACGCAAGCCGGCCACGGATGGCACGCCCCACGAGCATCAGGAATTTCTGATCAGCGCGGGTACAACAAAGAACGTGTCGCGAGGTGGATACCTGTACGCCTACGCCAACGACGCCTGGGATTTTTATGACAACAACCGCGGCAGTGTGCAATTGACCGTCAAGCGGCTCGAGTGACGACGAACTCGCCGGAATCTTTGCACTGTGCTGGCCGATGTTCCACAGGCCCATGTGAGCCAGGTGCCAATGCGAATGTCGAGTCAGAGCAGTTGGCGTTATGGATCTCCGGGCGGGCATCACTTTGAGGTCCCCAGGATTTGGTCAATCGGCAGGCCATGTGGCGCCCTGGGACGCAATGGTTGCGTCAACGGATTCCGTCAGTTCCCGTAAAGCCTTGGACACCTGCACCGGGTAGCAGGGCGTCTCTTCAAGGGATCGCAACTCCTCGGGCAGGCGGTCCACCTGCGCCGCCAGGTACTGGCGGCTCTCCCCGAGACTGGGCAACGCTGCCCGGCGGCCATCGGTCATCACCCGTCGCAGCAGCGGTTCCCCCGTGGCCCGGGTGTCGTCCAGGGTCGTTAGCACGTCCCCGCACATGAGTCCCCGGCTGTCGTGTTGGCGCCAGACCTGTTTGCGCCCGGGCCAGGTTGATTTGCCCCTGGAAATCTTCCGCCGCGCCACGCCGTCATACTCTTCCAGCTTGTAGGCGCAGTCCAGGTAAGGTGCATCGGCGCTGACGTCCATCCTGGTGCCCACCCCGAAGCCGTCAATGGGGGCGTCTGCAAGGGCGGCCAGCCGGTGCTCGTCGATGCTCCCGCTGGCGAAAATCCTGACCTGCCCGGCGCCGCCCTTGTCCAGCACCTGGCGGACCTGCCGGGCCAGGGCGCCGAGGTCGCCGCTGTCCAGGCGAACCCCGCGGACGTGGATGCCCCTGGCGGATAGGGCCGGCAGGATTTCCACCACCTTTCTGGCGCCCGCCACGGTGTCATAGGTGTCGATCAGCAGCACCACGTTGTCCGGATGGCTCTCGGCGAATCGCAGAAATGCCTCTGACTCGTCGTCCTGGGTCTGGATGAAGGAGTGGGCCATGGTGCCGAAACAGGGGACTCCGTACATCTGTTCGGCCAGGACCGTGGCGCTGCCGTCGAACCCGGCCAGGTAACAGGCCCGGGCCGCCAGCAGGCCGGCCTCCGCACCGTGGGCCCGGCGCATGCCGAAATCGATCAGCAGTTTGTCGGGCGCGGCCAGCCGGCAGCGAAGCGCCTTGCTGGCCAGCAGGGTCTGCAGCTGCAGGATGTTGATCAGGCGGCTTTCAACCAGCTGGGCTTCCGGCAGGGTTGCAATCACTCTGACGATGGGTTCGTCGGCGAAGAACAGCGTGCCTTCGGGCATGGCATCAACGTGTCCGCTGAATTGCCAGCGGGCCAGGTGGTCCAGGAAATCCTCGCCAAAATCTTTGTTCTGCCGCAGCCAGTCCAGATCGGACGCCGTGAATTTGAGCTGCTCCAGGTAATCCAGCAGCTGCTCCAGCCCAGCGGCCACCAGGAACGGGCGGTTGTCGGGCAGGCGCCGGACAAAGAACTCAAAAACCGCCTCACCGGTCATGCCGTGATCGTAATAGGCCTTGAGCATGGTGAGTTCGTACAGGTCGGTGAACAGGGCGCTGTCGCCGGGCCGTGCAGTGGATGCGGGCCCGGTGCTCATGTGATCAGGTCCGAGGTCACCGGCTGGGCGCCGGCTTCCGTCATCTCTCGGACGGCCTGATCGCCGTCGCCCGGATTGACGTTGACGGCGCGGATGGCGTCTACCAGCAGGAGCACGTCGAATTCATGCCCCAGCGCGTCCAGTACGGTCTGCAGAACGCAGTAATCCGTGGCAAGGCCCCCAACCACCAGTCGCTGCACCCCGGCATGGCGAAGTTGGTCGGCCAGGTCGGTGCCGGAAAACCCCGAGTAGGCTTCCTCGTCGGCTCCCGCGGCCTTGGAGATGATCCGTGTCGTCGGGGGCAGATCAAGCTCAGATACAAAAGCGGCGCCGGGGGATTGCGCGACACAATGGGGCGGCCACGGTCCGCCCTGGTCGGCGAAGGAGCAGTGGTTGGCGGGGTGCCAGTCGCGGGTCGCATACACCGGAGCGCCGGCTGCCCGGAATCGTTCAATACAGAGGTTCAGCGGTTCCAATACCGCCATGCCGTCTGGAACACTGAGAGCCCCGTCGGGCCTGGCGAAGTCGTTCTGAACGTCAACGATGACCAGGGCGTCGCCGCTGCGTATTTTCACTACGTTCATTGACGGTCTCCTTCAGCTATCCTCGCAGAGTGTGGGCACATTTTGAACATCGGGCGGATATCGGATTACGCGGATATGGTCCCGACATGGCATCTGCATTCGAGCAGGCCGCATTGGCCCTGACGGCCGTGGTGACGGACCCGGCAGGAGTGCTTGCAGAGGAAGAAATCCAGATTCAGTGCCGTGCGCCAGATCCGGAATCCCTGCTGGTGGACTGGCTGAATGCCGTGGTCTATGAGATGGCGACCCGGTCCATGCTGTTTTCCGAGTTTGACGTGGACATCTACCAGTCCCGACTGCGGGCCCGGATCAGGGGTGAACCCGTGGATCGGGACAGCCACCAGCCGGCCGTGGAGGTCAAAGGCGCCACGTTCACGGAGCTTCAGGTTCGGGAGCAGGAAGACGGGCTCTGGCTGGCCCAGTGCGTGGTGGATGTGTAATGAAGACGGCGGGCTTTGAGAAACTGAACGATGACTGCTGGCGCATGGAGCCCGAGGGTGCCATGCGCGTGCCGGCCATTCTTTACGCGGGTGAGGACCTGATCGAAGGCATGGACGACAAGGTGGCGGAGCAGCTGTGCAACGTGGCCGCCCTGCCTGGCATCGTGCAGGCGGCTTATGCCATGCCCGACGCCCACTGGGGTTATGGCTTCCCCATCGGCGGCGTGGCGGCCTTCGATCCCGAGGAAGGCGGAGTGGTTTCAGCCGGCGGGGTGGGCTTCGATATCTCCTGCGGGGTGCGCACCTTGACCACGGGCCTGAACAAAGACGAGCTGGAGCCACGCAAGAATGCCCTGGCCGACGCGTTGTTCAGCCACGTTCCTGCCGGCGTGGGCAGCCAGGGTGCCATCCGCCTGACTTACAACGAGCTGGACCGCATGCTCAGCGGCGGGGCCCGATGGGCGGTGGATCGCGGCTGGGGCCTGGAGGCGGATCTCGAGTTTGTCGAAGAGAACGGCTGTATCGACGGGGCTGAACCCGCGGAGGTGTCCGACCGCGCCAAACGACGTCAGAAGAACGAAATGGGTACCCTGGGGTCGGGCAATCACTACCTGGAAATCCAGTACGTCAGCCGTATCTTCGATCCTCAGCGGGCCCGTGCGTTCGGTCTGACGCAGAACGGGGTGGTGGTAAGCATCCACTGCGGCTCCCGGGGCCTGGGACACCAGATCGGCACCGACTACCTGCGCGAAATGGTGCACAAGGCCGGGCATTTCGGGCTGGATCTGCCGGACCGGGAGCTGGCCTGCGCCCCCATCCAGTCGTCCCTGGGCCAGCGTTACCTGGGGGCCATGCGCGCAGGCATGAACTGCGCCCTGGCCAACCGGGAGATCATCACCCACCTGACCCGGGAAGTATTCGCCGAGCACCTTCCCGGCGCCGAGCTGAACCTGCTGTTCGATGTGTCCCACAACATCTGCAAGACCGAACCCCACCGTGTAAACGGCCAGGAAAAAACGCTTTACGTCCACCGAAAAGGCGCCACCCGGGCTTTTGGGCCGGGCCATCCGGCTGTGCCCGCAAAGTACAGGTCGGCCGGTCAGCCGGTGATCATCGGGGGTTCCATGGGTACGAGCTCTTACATCCTCGCCGGGACCGAGCCGGGGGAGACGCTGTCATTCAGCTCCGCCTGCCACGGCGCGGGCCGGGCAATGAGCCGCCGCCAGGCGTTCAAGCGCTGGAAGGGACGCCAGCTCCTCGACGAGCTGCGCCATCGTGGTATTGAAATCCGCAGCCCGTCCCACCGGGGGGTGGCCGAGGAAGCACCCGGGGCCTACAAGGATGTCAGCGCCGTTGTTGATTCCGCCGAGCGCTGCGGCCTGGCCGTCAAAGTGGCTGAGGTTTTACCCATGGTGTGCGTGAAGGGCTGATGGTAGGCGTCCCAGTCAGCTCCTGACGGCTTCAGTAATCCCAGGACTCCAGCAGGTCGCGTACCCTCGAGCCTGACGAGCAGCTGCATTTTTTGCGGTTGGCCCGGTGGACGCAGACTCGAACAGTTCGTTTTGGGCATCGTCCAGCGACGTATCCGCCTCGCAAAACTGCGTTATAGGACGGTTTTTGGGTAGCCACACCAGCTGGCGCCTGCTTGATGTAAGCGCTCGGGGCGGCACAGCCCGAAAGTATGGAAATGGCCAGGGCCGCAAAGGGATATTTCGTTTTTTCGTACATTGTCCAACCACTCCTGATCCTGCCAGGATCCCTGTGGGCTCAGGTTGGAACCAACGCTGGAGAGGGATCCTGAAGATTCTTGTCGTTTGGTTTAAGAGATCGATGGTCGGCACGAAAACTTTAGCCTGGGCCGATGGGGTGCATCATCGGCGGGTCGCATCAGGACGCGTGGCCCCCGGCAGTTTTCGATGGTTCGGCTATGATTTTTTCATGACCCGGACGCCCACCTGAGGGACAATATGAGTCCCGGCGAGCATCAGACTCCCGGGCAACTCGAGAATGGAGAAAGCACGTTGTTGAAACCAAACCCCACCTTCCCCGGGATCACCGGCCCGGTCCTGATGATTGTCATGGATGGCATCGGCGTGACCCCCAACCAGGAAGGCAACGCGCTCTACCATGGCTATACGCCGACGCTGGATCGATTGTTCGCCCGGTATCCGCACACGACGCTGAAGGCCCACGGGACCGCCGTGGGGATGCCCAGTGACGGTGATATGGGGAACTCGGAGGTGGGCCATAACGCCATGGGGGCGGGCCAGGTGTATGAACAGGGCGCGGCGCTGGTCAACCAGGCCATCGCCAGCGAGGACCTGTTCAACGGGGAGGCCTGGGATGAGGTCATAGGAAATACCCTGCAGCATGATTCCACCCTGCATTTCCTCGGGCTGTTCTCCGACGGCAACGTCCACTCGCACATCGACCATCTAAAGGCGCTGATCGGTCGGGCGAGGCAGGATGGGCAGAAACGCGTTCGCGTCCACATCCTGCTGGACGGGCGTGATGTTCCGGAAACCTCGGCGCCGGAATATGTCGAGCCCTTCGAGCAATTCCTGGCGGAGACCCGCGGCCCCGATTTCGACGTGCGGATCGCCAGCGGCGGCGGGCGCATGAACATTACCATGGACCGCTACGAGGCTGACTGGGGCATGGTCGAGCGTGGCTGGCATACGCATGTGCTTGGGCAGGGGCAGCAGTTCGAGTCCGCCACCCAGGCCATTGCCGCCTTGCGCGAACAGGTGCCCGGCGTTATCGACCAGGACCTGCCGGCGTTCGTGATTGCCAGCGACGGGGAAGCCGTCGGGCCTATCGAGGACAACGACAGTGTCGTGTTCTACAACTTCCGGGGTGATCGGGCCATCGAGATAACCCGGGCCTTCGAAGAGGAGGATTTCGCGGAGTTCGACCGGGTTCGTTTTCCGAAGGTGACCTATGCCGGCATGCTGCAATACGACGGCGATCTGCTGCTGCCGAAACGCTTCCTGGTGTCGCCGCCGGCCATCAAGGAAACTATGGGTGAATACCTGGCCGCAACCGGGGTGACCCAGTTCGCCATTGCCGAGACCCAGAAGTACGGCCACGTGACCTATTTCTGGAACGGCAATCGCAGCGGCAAATTCTCAGACGAACTGGAGACCTACGTTGAGGTCCCGTCTGACGTGATTCCCTTCGAACAGCGCCCCTGGATGAAATCTGCCGAGGTCACTGACGAACTCATCAACGCGCTGAGGTCCGGCGAGTATCGATTCCTGCGGGTGAATTTTGCCAATGGGGACATGGTTGGGCACACCGGCGATTTCCCGGCGACCATCATTGCGGTCGAGTCCGTCGACCTGGCCCTGAGCAGATTGCTCCAGGTGGTGGACGAACTGGGTGGGGTGGCGATGATTACCGCGGACCACGGTAACGCCGACGAGATGTACGAACAGGACAAAAAAACCGGTGAGCCGAAACGCAACGAAGACGGCTCATTCAAGTCAAAAACCTCCCACACCCTGAATCCGGTGCCGTTCATCCTTTACGACAACGTATCCAATGGATCCATCGCTCTGCGGGATGACGACGACTTCGGTCTGAGCAACCTGGCTGCCACCACGGTCAACCTGCTGGGGTTCGAAGCGCCTGCCGCCTGGGACTCGAGCCTGTTGGATTTCAGCTAAACCGCTAGAAGTTGTCGATTGCGTGCTGTACTGCAGCTTGGGCATTGGCGAGACCGTGTCCGGTGGCAGAATCCGGCCCCACCGTTGCGGCGTTGTTGAACCGCGGATGACAGTTGCCCATGCGAACGTCAATCGCCGAAGCCGTCATGGCCTGTACCACCTGCGCGGGGGTGGCGTTCGGGCGAGCCTCGAGAATCAAGGCCGCAATTCCGGCGAGCTGCGGGGCCGCAGCGGAGGTGCCCGAAAAAAGGCCCCAACCGTCGTTGGCCTGGGTGCCATCCCCTGGCGCCGGGCCGTCGGGCAGGCTCTGGCTCACGTCCAAATCGCACCCTCCCGGTACCGGCAGCATGATGTAGTCCGCCCGGGGCAGCAATCCAACCAGACCGCACACATCTGGCACGCGACGGTTGTTGATCCAGGGACTGTCATAACCGCTGGCGTAGTTTGAGGCGCGCAGGTCGATATCGTTTTCCATGTACACGCCGCCGGCTGCGAGCACGCCGGGCACCTGTGGCTCGATGGTGAACGAGCCATTGCCGGCGGAGAAGACGACCACAATTCCTTGCTGAACCGTATCCAGTATCTCCAGCGCCCAGGTGATATCGGCCTGGGACGGCGGCGGCTGATTGAACGGGTTGTAGGGGCCGTTCCCGCCCCAGGAGTTCGTTAGAATCCTTGGTGCCGCTGCCTTTGCTGTCAGGAACCCGGCAATGGCCCCCACCAGCCGTCCCTGGTTGTTTGATGCGCGATAGGGGTCAAGGGTCGATCCCGGTGCCGCCGCAAATATGTTGGCTGCTTCGCCGGTGCCGTGGCCAACCGGATCCTCGCCTGGATCGGTACCTGGGACCACCGAAGTCGTGGGCCTGACATCGTAGCCGTGGGCGGCGAAGTAGGGATGGGTCTGTTGACCGGAATCCACCATGGCAACCGTCACACCGGCACCGGTGATGCCGTTTCGGTGCACCGCCGGCGCGCCCAGACCAAGCGCCACGTCACCTGGTACGCGCAGGTGGAATTTGCTGACCGATGGGGGGATGGGCGATGGTTGAATGCCCGCGTATTGACGGGGGCTTTCCAGCATGATCATTTCGATTGCGGTGCTTTTTCCGCGGAGCTTGCCGCAGCCGGCGTCTTTGGGCTGCCCCCTGCCTTGAATGTCGATGTGACTGACGTAGCGCTGCCGTGCACCATGGCTGTACATCAGCTGCTCCTGCATCACCAGCTTCCCGCCCGTCAGTTCTTCGTAGGCAGCGCCTGGGCCTGCTACGGCGAACCCCAGCGGGCTTTCGGCGAGGATGGTCAGGCCGGCGTCTTCGGCCATTTTCTGGGCCCGATTTGCGTCCGCGCTTTTGGCGTGGAACGGTTTTGCCGAGCGGGGCAGCGACTTCAGTTGCGCAGCGGACTTTCCGCCCTTGGACTTCGCGGAAACATAGCCGGTGATCACATCGGGCAGGGCATTGCTCGATGGCATGGTGAAGGGAAGTTGTGATGAAGGTTGAGTTTGTTTCGTCATGGTGTCTCCCTGCCCAGCTCGTCGCTGCTGGTTTACTGCTGGTAATCTGGCGGTTCGCGGACACTGATGTCCGCAACCCATTTCCTCAACGCTTTCGGAAGGTCGCTGATCCTTGCAGCCTGCAACTGCTTCGTCAGTTGCTCGCTGCTGCCGCTGACAAGCAGCCCGGCCCGCATCGGCAGAACGTTGAAGCCCTCTGCCTCAAACCACTTGGCACACTCGCGCTTTGCGTTCGAATCCTGAAGACCTTCCGCGGTGAGGGTGACTAATGCCTCTAGGTAAAAGTGTCGTGATTCGTCTGAATCTCTCACTATGGTTTTTTCCTGGGTTGCCTGGGGCCGGGCTGGGGATCGGCTGTCGCCGGAATTGGGGCTGAGAACACACGCGGCTGGTATCAGCAGTAATGCTGGCCGGAACAGCCGTAGGCCCCGCAATATGAAAAAACCGCAGCCGGCCTTTGTGGTGGGTTGATGTTGCACGCATCCGCCCCCGCCCAATGCGTAGATTTGAAAGCCTCTCTAATAAGTTCTAGCGCATTCACCCGCCGGTGCCAAGGGCG
>JAAUYH010085328.1_pt1 | contig 83663 bp, 88 predicted proteins | sample 7278061 | NCBI WGS metagenome assembly JAAUYH01 (sample SAMN14350203, study PRJNA611818) | marine sediment metagenome | isolation source: surface marine sediment (0.6m) | place: French Polynesia: Moorea | collected 2018-08 | reverse complement strand
GCTGATCCACCTGCGCGAGGTCGAGGGGCTGCCGGTCAAGCTGACGATCCAGGTGGACATGCTGTGCCACAAGATCGACGGGTTCATCGACAAGGCCTGCCGGGCGGGGGTGGAGCGTGTGTTCATGGGGCTGGAGAACATCAACCCCGACAACCTCCTGGCCGCCAACAAGCGGCAGAACAAGATCACCGAATATCGCGCGATGATCCAAAAATGGCGTCAATACGGTGCCTCGGTGGTGGCGGGTTACATCATCGGCTTTCCCAACGACACCCGCGAAAGCATCCTGCGCGACATCCGGATCATCCAGGAAGAGCTGCCGATCGACATCCTGGAGTTCTTCATGCTGACCCCGCTTCCGGGCTCGGCGGATCACAAGAAAATGGCCGAGGACGGTGTCTGGATGGATCCCGACCCGAACAAATACGATGCCGCGCAGCGGGTGACGCATCATACCGTGATGTCCGATGCCGAATGGGAGCAGGCCTATCGCGACGCGTGGTTCGCCTATTACACACCCGAGCACATCGAACGCATCGGGCGCCGGTCGCTGGGGCAGAAGGCGAAGGGGATCAATCTCAACGAAGTGGCCGAGTTTTTCCTGGCCTACGCCGTAGAGGGCGTGCATCCGCTGGAAAGCGGGCTGCTGCGGCGGAAGGTGCGGCGGGACCGTCGGCCGGGCCTGCCGATGGAAAACCCGGTGACGTTCTACCCGCGTTACTGGGCCGAAACCGTTTCCAAGCTGTCGCGGCTCGGCTGGGGCGTCTGGCGAGCGAACCGGCTGCAGAAGCGGATCCTGAGCGATCCGAACCGGTTCGACTACACCGACCTGGCGACGACGCCGCCCGAAGCGGGGGACACCGCCTCGTTGGCCCTGTTTCAGGAAACGGCGGGCGGACAGGCGGCGGTTGCGCGTGAGCAGGTGATCGTCAAGGCCCGGGAAAAAGCGGTCGCGGTTCCGGATTTGCGTTGAGTGGGCGGGTCCGGGGCCGCGTCGGTCCGGCCGTCGCGGAAGATGCCAATCAGGGTGTCGGCAAGAGGTTCGGCGCACTAAGCTGGGGCTGGTTTTTCGCCGCATCGCTCCTCTAAAAATTGAACGCCTCCAGAGCGGATGTGCCCCGCCAACGGCGACGCGATCGCCAAGAAACGCTTGCCTTTCGAGCGGTCGATTTTGATAATGCCCTCGGCTAGCGAGGGGAACTTTGGAAATGAAGCCATTTCTTTTTGAGATCGAGAAAGAAGCTGACGGCATCGAATGTCTGACCGACAACGAAGCCGAAAAAAGGTTCAAGACCGATATCGATTTTTTCGCCGAACGGGGTATTGACCTTCAGGACTATCTCGCAGAACCGGCGGGATCGGACTACAAGGAGACCATCAAGGAATACAATACGGGAACGCCGCCCAGTCCCGACGGTCCCTACACAGACAGCAAACCCGACCAGACAAAGAATCCGTTCGATCCGAAGTGACGGCAAGAGCGGCGGTCAGTCTTAAGCTTCCTTGACTTCGGTTTTGATCATTGCTCCGACGGACGACCTGCACGCAGGGGTCGTTCAGTGGGAGCTTGGGAAAATGGGCGTACAGTCCGCGCTTTTGGACATGGCGCGGTTTCCGGCGGAATGGTCGCTTTCGGTGAGGGTCGAAGACGGCGGGTCGTCTTTCCAGGTCGCGCTTTCGGACGGCGAGGTCGTAAAGGACACCGATGTGTCCGGTGTCTGGTGGCGCCGGACCAGGCAATATGGCGTGTCCGAAGCGCTTGGAAACGGCGACCACCGCAGCTTCGCCTTGGCCGAATGCCATGCGCTGATCGAAGGCTGGTCACAAACGCTCGGTCGCCGGATGATCAATCCGATCGGACCGGAAACGATCATCGACAACAAGCCCTATCAGCTACATGTCGCCGCCCAATTGGGGATGAACCCGCCGCGAACCATGGTCACGAATTCACCCGGCCATGCTCGGCGGTTTTGGTGCGAAGGCGAGCGGAAGACCATCGCGAAACAGGTCGCAAGCCGCGGCGATGCTCCAAGCCCGCTCACTCAACTTGTCGAAGAGAATGCGGTTCAGCAACTGCCGCTTCTGCGCGCCGCGGGGCCCTGTCTGCTGCAAGAGGCGATACCGCTTGGCACAGACATACGCGTGACCGTCATCGATGACGAGCTGTTCGCGGCCGAGATACGTATCGAGGCCGCAGGCAGCCAGTTCGATTGGAGATCAGACCCGCGGAGACGGACTCTGCCGCATCGTCTTCCCGGCAATGTTGCGGCTTCGATTCGGACCTTCATGCGGCGGACCGGCTTGCGCTACGGTGCGTTCGACTTCCGAATTGACCCGGACGGCGTGTATCGTTTCTTGGAGGTCAATGTTGCAGGCCAATATCTTTGGGTCGAAATCGAAACAGGCCAGATGATTAGCCGGGCCATAGCCAGTGCATTGTCGCACGTCCCAGAAGTCGACTGAGTGGGACATCGTTGCGCATCAGAGCAATGCCTATCGAGAAATCGAGTCGCCGTTAGAGGCATCTCTGCGGGATAGAGTCACGCATGGGCAAGGCTAGCAACTATCAGGTGCCGCAATTCGCCTTCAACTATACCCCAACCTCGGCGATCGCCTTCGCCAATACCGGTACCGTTTCGGCGTTCAGCCCGGCGATGTTCATGCGTGAATCGCCGATCATGTAGATCGCGTGATCTTCGCGCAAGGCCTTTACATGATCGGGCGAGGCGCCGAGGAGACTGAACATGCCGCGGTGCTGGGCGAGAAAGCCGAAGCGGTCCGACCCGGTCAGGCGCCGAAGCTCGGCGGCCAGGTTTGTGCGCAGCTCCAGCATGCCAAGGCGCATCTCCTCCAGTTCCGCCTGCCAGTCGGCGCTCAGTGCGTCGTCAGTGAGGATCATCGTCACCAGCCGGGCGCCGTGGTCGGGGGGAAAGGAATAGTTCTGGCGGTTGAGGTGGTTCAAGGTGGCCTGCACCCGCGCCTTGTGATCGGCGCCAGGGGCGACGCCTATCAGAAGTCCCGTGCGCTCTCGGTAGATGCCGAAATTCTTCGAGCAGCTGGCGGCGATCAGCGTTTCCGGGCAGGTGGCGGCGATCAGACGGGTGCTGGCCGCGTCAGCCTCGAGCCCGTCGCCGAAACCCTGGTAGGCGATGTCGATCATCGGCGTGGCGCCCTTGGCGACCAGAAGGTCGGCGACGGCCTGCCATTCGGTGAGGTTGAGGTTGGCGCCGGTCGGGTTGTGACAGCAGCCGTGCAGCAGGACGATGTCGCCGGGCTGGACGCCATCGAGATCCGCCATCATGGCCGCGAAGTCGACGGCGCGGGTCTCGCTGTCGAAATACCGGTAGCTGCGGGCCTGCATCCCGAGATGCCGGAGGATCGAGACGTGGTTGGGCCAGGTCGGGTCGGAATACCACACCGTAGCGCCGGGGTTTTCCATCCTGATCAGTTCGAAGGCCTGGCGGACGGCGCCGGTGCCGCCCGGGGTGGCGGCGGCGGCAATGCGGGCCTTGTCGGCCTCCGGGCCGAGAATGAGGTCGATCATCGCCTCGGCATAGGCGGGATCGCCGGCAAGGCCGGTATAGGCCTTGGTGGTCTGCTCTTCCCAGAGCTTATGCTCGGCGGCCTTGATGGCGCGCATCACGGGCGTGACGCCGGCGGCGTTGCGGTAGACACCGACACCGAGGTCGACCTTGTCGGCCCGCGTGTCGGCGCGGAACAGCGTCATGATCTGAAGGATCTTGTCGGCGGGTTGTTCTGTCAGGGCTTCAAGCATCAGTCGTCTCCGGTCGCGACCTTGAGGTCGCCATACATGCCCCATTCGGCCCAGGATCCGTCATAGAGCGAATGGCGGTCGTGGCCGATAAGGTCGAGCGCAAGGCCGATGATCGCGGCGGTGACGCCGGATCCGCAGGTGGTGATCACCGGTTTGCCAAGATCGACATCGGCGGCGTCGAAGACGGCGCGCAGGGCGCCCGGATCCTTCATCGTGCCGTCGTCGTTGAGCAGCGTGCGGTAGTGGATGTTCTTCGATCCGGGGATATGGCCGCCGCGCAGCCCGGCGCGGGGTTCCGGTTCCTCGCCGCGGAATCGGCCGGGCGAGCGTGCGTCGAGGATTTCGTGGTCGCCGAGTTTCGAGGCGGCGGCGACCTGGGTCACGTCACGGACGAGGTGGTTCTGCTTCGAGACCGTGATGTGGCGATCGCGCATCATCGGCGGCAGATCTTCGGTTTCACGGCCCTCGGCAAGCCATTTCGGAAAACCGCCGTCGAGCACGGCGACGTCGGTCTTGCCCATCAGCCGGAAAAGCCATCTGACACGGGGGGCCGAGAAGATGCCGGCGCCGTCGTAGACAACGATCTGGTGGCCGTCGCCCACGCCCATGGCGCGCACGCGCGAGACGAATTTCTCCGGCGGTGGGACCATATGTGGCATGTCCGAACGGGCATCCGCCACGTCGTCGATGTCGAAAAAGCGGGCGCCCGGGATATGGGCGGCGGCGTACTCGGTGCGGGCGTCGCGGCCCATATCGGGCAGGTAGTAAGACGCGTCGAAGATGCGCAGGTCGGGGTTCTGAAGATGTGCGGCGAGCCAGTCGGTCGAGACCAGGATTTTCGGATCGTCAGCCATGGGTGCCCCGCGGGAAGAAAGCCAGTCCTTGCCTAGCGGGGCAAAGCGGCAGTGGCAAGGCCTGCGGCCGGTGACCGCGGGACTCTCGATGGCGAGGCTGTCGCGCCTGGGCGCGGCGCGGGATTGACGGCCAGCCGCCCGGTGCTTGCGCCTCCCGCGCTGCGGCGCTTGCGCATCCGAGGGCAAGGGTCCGGCGCGGTCGGACGGGTGAGGCGACGGTCCGCCTGCAAGAGCGTGCGTCCGGCTCGGACCGTGGCAGAACGGGCCCCGGGCGGCCGGCGGTGGCAACGCCGTCAAAGACCTCCCGTCGGTCGTCTTTCAGAATTTCGGCTGAGCCTATTTGCCCAACGTGTTCTTGACGACGCCGATCAATGCCATCAGTGCGCCTCCCCCGACGCCGCCAGCGGCGACCTGGCCGAGGATCGCACCGATGTCGAGCCCGGCGGCCTCTCCGGCCACTCCCGCCAGATCGGGTGCCCCGAGCATGCCCAGAAGCTGACCGCCGACACCGCCGCCGACGATTCCGGCAAGCGAGTTGCCGAGCACACCGAGGTTAAGGTTTTTCACGACGCCGCCGACCGCGTTGCCGCCGACCGCACCGGAAATCAGGCTGATGAGAAGTTCCATGTCCCCTCCAATGAAGAAAGCGCCGTTGACGCGCAGTGCGGGAAACGTCGTCGAAGGCGGGATGTCATCGCAATGGGAAATCCCGCGAGTATTTCCCCCAAGCCTGCGCATGCAACACGCTGCGCATTATGCGTGAGTCGCAGATTCGGTTGCGGCCTGGACCGGGCGTTGACCGGAATCTGAGAAGCCGCGCCATCGCCGACCCGCGGGGAGGCGACCCGGACTTATGGACGGCTCGAATTATCCCAGCAAAGTCCGAACGACTTCAACGCGATGCGCGCCGTCAGAAAATCGCCTCCCCTTCGGGGCGGGTCGGCGATGGCGCGGCGGCCTACGGCCTTGATTCCGCGCCTGAAGACCGCTTGCGAATGGCAACTTCAGGCTAGAATCCGCTGTCACTACCGACACCCTAGGCCCGCGGCCGCCGGTCCAGCAGCACCACCGCCGGCAGGATCAGTGCGACGATCGCGCTGATCGCGGCAAAGGACATGCGCAACCCCAAAAGCTCGGCAATCCCGCCCATCATCGCCGGGCCGATGAAGAAGCCGAAGATCCCGACCATCCACGCCCGCGACAACGCATGCGCACGTTGTGCGCCGGTCACCCGCGCGCCCAGCATCGAGTTTGCCGATGGTACGATCACCGCCATACCCAGCGCCGCAACCGCAACACCCAGCACCGCGACCGGCACGCTGGGCGCTGCCGCGATCGTCAGCGCACCGGTCACGCCCAGCGCAGCGGAGGTGAAGATCAGCCGCGCATGCCCCAGCCGGTCTGCCACGACCTGGCCCGACATCCGCCCGATCCCCATCACCAGCCCCAGCACCGCGGGCCCAAGACCGCCCTCGCCCGGGGGCGCGCCCAGCGTGCGCTCCAGATGCAGAGCCGACCAGGCCTCGGTGGCGTTCTCGCCGATGAACGATGCGAACAGAATCAAACCGGTCAGCCCGATCACGCCCCAGGGCGCGCCACTGCCCGCGATCCCGGCCCTTCCGTCCTCCGGCGGATCCGCGGCCCCCGGGCTCCACATCGCCAGCGCCAGCCCGGCGCCCACCAGCGCCAGCACCGGCAACACCTCGTCTGGTCCGGCGCCGGCCTGTCGCGCAAGCCCCGTGCCATAGGCCGCCCCGGCAAAGGCAAAGGAAAACATCGCGTGGTTGACATTCATCAGATGCACGCCTTCGCGCGCCTCGCGCGCGCTGATCTCGACATTGGCGGTGACGTCCAACAGCGCCACGGTCGCCCCCATCGCGAACATCGCCGCCCCCAGCGACACCACATCCCAGGCAAACGCCGGATACAGAAAAGCCACCGTCAGCGCCGCACCCATCGCCGGCAGGGCCAGGCGCCCCAGCCTCCGTCCGGCCCAGGGGGCCAACGCCATGGCGCCCATGCCGCCCACCGCCGACATCAGCAGCGCTGCGCCCAGCGCCGCGTCCGACGCCCCGGTCGCCGCCTTGATATCCGGCACCAGCGCGGCGAATCCGCCCCACAGAACCCCCACCGCCATCAGCGCGGCGGCGGGCGCGCGGGAAAGGGCAAGGGCGCGAAGGATCGGCATTATTTTCCCCTTGGGCAATCCGGCCCAGGGCCAGCGCCGCGACCCTAGTCCCGCGCCCCGCCGCTGCCAAGCGTCAGCCGCTGAAAACCGGGCTTCCCATCGCTGCCGATCTGGCCTATACGCACCGCTTCATCGGGGCATACACCCTTGGAGGATGCCCCTCGACAAAGGAGACAACCGAAATGGCTGGAGAGATTCCGGATCTCGTCGCCACGGAACGTGCGGGGACAGGCAAGGGGGCCGCCCGCCAGGCACGCCGTGACAATCTGGTACCCGGGGTGGTCTACGGGGGCGGCACCGACCCGCTGCCGATCACCATCCCCTTCAACGTGCTTACCAAAAGGCTGAAAGAGGGTCGCTTCCTTGCCACGCTCTTCAACCTGAAGGTCGATGGCCATGACGACGTGCGCGTCATCTGCCGCGGCGTGCAGCGGGACGTGGTCAAGGATCTGCCGACGCATGTGGATTTCATGCGCCTTCGTCGGACAACCAAGGTGAAGCTCTTCATTCCGGTCCAGTTCGAGGGCGAGGGCGTCTCGCCCGGCATCAAGCGCGGCGGCGTGCTGACCGTCGTGCGGCCCGAGATCGAGCTTCTGGTGACCGCGGGCGACATTCCCGACCACGTGTCGGTGGATATCTCGGGCCTCGATATCAACGACGCGATCACCATCTCGTCGGTAACCCTGCCCGAAGGCACCAAGCCCACCATCGACCGCGATTTCGTGATCGCCAACGTCTCGGCTCCGTCCGGCCTGCGGGCGGACGAGGAGGAAGAGGGTGAAGAGGTCGCCGCCGACGAGGTGCCGACCACCCAGGACGAGGACGAGAACGAAGAAGAATAAGTCCCGCACGATCGGAACACGAACGGGGCCTTCGGGCCCCGTTTTCGTTTTCGGTCAAGTGGCTTGGAAAACGTAGCTCTGGAACCGCTGGCCACCGGCGTTTCCAAACGCCTTCCGGGCGGCGTTGCGCCACCACCGGCCAGGCATTAGACAGGCCGCGTCCCTTGCAAGGAACCCCTGGATGAAGCTCTTTGTCGGCCTCGGCAATCCCGGCGCCAAATATGCCGGCCACCGGCATAACATCGGCTTCATGGCCGTGGACCGGATTGCCGCCGACCACGGCTTTGGCCCCTGGCGGTCGAAATTTCAGGGATCGGTGTCCGAGGGGCGGCTCGGGTCCGAGAAGATCCTGCTCCTGAAGCCCGAAACCTTCATGAACCTGTCGGGCAATTCCGTCGCTGCGGCGATGCGGTTCTACAAGCTGGAGCCATCGGATGTGACCGTGTTTCACGACGAGCTTGACCTTGCCCCCGGCAAATGCCGGGTCAAGACCGGCGGCGGCCATGCCGGCCACAACGGCCTGCGCTCGCTGCACGCCCGGATCGGCGCCGACTACACGCGGGTCCGCCTCGGCATCGGCCATCCCGGGCACAAGGACCGGGTAGCGGCCTATGTGCTGCACGACTTCGCCAAGGCCGATCGGGACTGGCTCGACGACCTGCTGCGCGGTCTGTCCGACGGCGCGCCCGAGCTTGCCGCCGGCGACAGCGGCCGATTCATGAACGCTGTCGCGATGCGCACCGCGCCGCCACGTTCTTCGAAGGCGCCGGAACCGGCAGGAAAAGGGCCACGAAAGACGCAGACGCAAGCAGTCGCTGAACCCCAAGCGCCAGACACCCGCGGTCCGCTGCAAAAACTGATCGACAAGTTCCGGTGAGCCTGCGCGACGCCTTTCGCGCCCAGGCCGACGCTTGCTCGGCACTCGGCTCGCCCTTCACCGCGCGGCTGTTGCGGCTCTGCGCCGACCGGCTGCAGCCCGGCACGCGGCTGACCGACCGCCTTTTCGACTGGCCGGGCGACATCGGCGCTGGCAGCGCCTCGGTGCCGCTGCGTCTGATGGGGGCGCTGCACGGGCTGGTGCTGGACAACGCCGCGCCCGGCCTTGCCCGGCTCTACCCGCCCCAGCCGAGCACGACCGACGACGCGCTCTGGACCGCCGTCGAAGATGCCCTTAACACCCATGCCGCGCGGCTTGATGCTTGGCTCGACCGCCCGCCCCAGACCAACGAAACCGGGCGAAGCGCGGTGCTGATCGCCGCCGGGCACTGGCTGACCGCCGAATACGGTCTGCCGCTGAAGCTCTCCGAACTTGGCGCCAGTGCTGGATTGAATCTGATGTGGGACCGCTTTGCCCTGGCCCTGCCCGGCCTGCGCCTTGGTCGCGCCGATCAGGCCCTGACCCTTTCGCCGGACTGGCGCGGCGACGCGCCTTTTGACTGCGCCCCAAGGGTGGTAGATCGCCGCGGCGTCGACCTGACGCCGCTCGACCCCCAAGATCCCGGGGACTGTTTGCGCCTTCTGGCCTATCTCTGGCCGGACCAGCCCGACCGTCTCGCCCGCACCCGCGCCGCCATCGCCGTGGCCGAGGCGACCGTCGAGCGCGACGACGCGGCCGGCTGGCTGGAAACCCGCCTCGCCCAGCCCGCGCCCGGCACACTTCACTTGATCTACCACACCATCGCCTGGCAGTATTTCCCGCCCGAGACTGCTGCCCGCGCCCGAGGCTTGATCGAGGCCGCCGGCGCTCGCGCCACCGGCGACGCCCCGCTTGCCTGGCTTGGCATGGAGGCGGACGGTCAGATCCCCGGCGCCGGCCTGTCCCTTCGGCTCTGGCCCGGCGACCGGCACATCGCCCTGGGCCGTGCCGATTTTCACGGCCGCTGGGTCGACTGGCGCACACCGGACCCTACATCGTGGTCAAGGGAGGAGACGGCATGACACTGAAGATGGACCCTTCGCTGAACGTGCTCGGCGACCGGCTGGAACCCTGCTCGGCCGATCCGATGACCGGTTTCTTCCGGAACGGTGCCTGCGACACCTGCGATCAGGATCAGGGCAGTCACACCGTCTGTGCCGTGATGACCGCCGAATTCCTCGCCTATTCGAAATATGTCGGCAACGACCTGTCGACGCCGATGCCCGCCTATGGCTTTCCCGGCCTGAAACCCGGCGACCGCTGGTGCCTTTGCGCCAGCCGCTTCCTGCAGGCCCATGACGAGGGCTGCGCGCCCAAGGTGAACCTGGCGGCGACGCATCTGCGCGCCTTGCAGATCGTGCCCCTCGACGTGCTGGAACAATACGCCTTCGATCAGGCCTGAGGGGTTTCCCCGACACCCGGCACCAGGGCTTGGCCCATCAGATCGTCGATGAACAGGCTCAGCAGCTGCGGCCGCCCGCTGACGCCCGCCTTGCGGTAGATCGCGTTCGTCTGCGCCTTCACCGTGCCTTCCGAGGTCTCGCGCAGCCGGGCGATGTCCTGCAGGCTCATCCCCTTCAGCGCAAACAGCGCCACATCGCGTTCCGCCGGCGTCAGCGCCCAGTCGTCGAAGCGCTCGTCCAGAAGCTCCATGAAGGCGCCCGAGGCCACCCGCAGCTGGGCCTCGGCCCGGTCCGACCGGCGATGCGCCCGCAGAAGCATCTGCGCGCCCATTCCGGTCCCCAGCAACAGGCCCAGCGCCGCCCCGATTTCCATCAATTCGCGCGTCTGCCAGCTGATCGGCGAGGCCCGCAACCCAAGAAAACCGCTGAACAGATCCCAGACGAAGACCAGCGTGCAGACCGCCTGCACCACCAGAACGCCGATCAGCACCGACAACCGCATCAGCCGAGCCTCACCGCGCGGTCAGTCATCGTCGTCCTCGTCTGACTCATCGGATTCGTCGCTCTCGCCGCCGTCCTCGCTGTCTTTGCTGTCTTCGCTGTCGTCCTCGTCCCCGTCGTCGTCTTCCTGGTCTTTTCCGTTCTTGCGGTCTTCGCCGTGGTCGTCGTCGTCCTCGCCGTCGTCCCCCAGCTCAACCTCAAAACCCAGCGGCAACCGGATCGTGCCGTCCTCGTGCCGCGAATAGTCGCGCAGAACCTCGCCGGTCCGCCGGTTGATCACGATCTCGCGCTCGATCTCGCCCCTTTCGGCCACAATGCGCATGCGGCCGAGCCAGGTGCGTTTGATCGTAATCCGTTCGTAGCCATCGAGCTTCAGCTGCTCGACCCAGGCACCCGTCACGTCTGCCGCCAAGGCCGGCAAGCCAGACAGGCAAAGGGCGGCAACCAGAACCAGGCGTCGCATGGTTTTGTCTCCGTCACATCGGACGCCCCCGGTGTAGCCGACCGGGGGCGCGGTCTCAACACGGCAAGGGATCAGTCGTCGTCGTCCTCACCATCCTCGCCGTCGTCGGATTCCCCGTCGTCCCCGTCATCGTCGCCCCCGTCATCGTCGTCATCCTCATCGTCGTCGTCGTCATCCTCGTCGTCATCGTCCTCGTCGTCATCCTCCTCGTCGTCGTCATCCTCGTCGTCCTCGTGGTCGTCATTCTCTTCATCGTCCTCGTCATCTTCGTCGTCCTCAAGCGGTCCGGTTTCATCCGACAGGATCGCGTTCGACGCCGTGTCGAACACGATCTCGCGCTCGGTGTTGTCCCGGACACCTTCGATCTTGACGAGGTTTCCATCCTGCGAAATCTCGATCCGGCTGTAGCCGTAGGACTGGAACTGCGCGACGATGCTTTCGATCGGCTCGGCGATCGCGGTGCTGCCCAGCAGCAAGGTCGTGGCGGTGGCGGTCAGCGTGGTCTTCATCATTGGTCTGGTCTCCTGCTCCGGCCACGCCCATTGCGCGGCCCGGTAGGCAGGAGTTGCCCCCGTCCGCCGCGCCGGACCATCGGGCGGCGGTTTATTCGCGGCCGGCCAAACCCTGGTTCAATGCCGGTAAACCTAGGTTTAGGGGCCTCAGCCCGAGGTCGTGCGGCCCTCGGTCTCGCTCATGTCGAAGCCCAGATGCCGCGCGACTGTGAAGATATCCTTGTCCCCGCGCCCGCACATGTTCATGCAGATGATATGATCGGCCGGCAGGTCCGGCGCGATCTTCATCACATGGGCCAGGGCATGGCTGGGCTCCAGCGCCGGGATGATCCCCTCGAGTTCGCAGCATAGCTGGAACGCCTCCAGCGCCTCGACATCGGTGATCGCCACGTATTCGGCGCGCCCGATCTCGTGCAGCCAGGAATGTTCCGGTCCGATGCCGGGATAGTCGAGCCCTGCGCTGATCGAGAACCCTTCCAGGATCTGACCGTCATCGTCCTGCAACAGATAGGTCCGGTTGCCGTGCAGCACCCCCGGACGCCCGCCGGTCAGCGAGGCGCAATGCTCCATCTTCGCGTTGACGCCCTTTCCTCCGGCCTCGACCCCGATGATGTGCACGTCCTTGTCGTCGAGAAAGGGAAAGAACAGCCCCATCGCATTCGATCCGCCGCCGATGGCGGCGATGACCGTGTCGGGCAACCGTCCCTCGGCCTCCCGCATCTGCTGCTTCGCTTCCTTGCCGATGATCGCCTGGAAATCCCGCACCATCGCCGGATAGGGATGCGGCCCGGCCACCGTGCCGATGCAATAGAACGTGTCGCGCACATTCGTCACCCAATCGCGCAGCGCGTCGTTCATCGCGTCCTTCAGCGTGCCGCGGCCCGATGTCACCGGGATCACCTCGGCGCCCAACAGCTTCATCCGGAACACGTTCGGCGCCTGCCGCTCGACATCGTGCGCGCCCATGTAGACCACGCATTTCAGCCCGAACTTGGCGCAGACGGTGGCGGTGGCGACGCCGTGCTGGCCCGCGCCGGTCTCTGCAATGATCCGTGTCTTGCCCATGCGGCGGGCCAGGATGATCTGGCCCAGCACGTTGTTGATCTTGTGCGCACCGGTGTGGTTCAGCTCGTCGCGCTTCATATACACCTTCGCGCCGCCCAGATGTTCGGTCAGGCGCTCGGCCAAGTAGAGCGGGCTGGGACGCCCGACATAATGGGTCCAGAGATGGTGCATCTCGTCCCAAAAGCTCTGATCGGTCTTTGCGTGTTCGTACTGGGCCTCGAGGTCGAGGATCAGCGGCATCAGCGTTTCCGAGACAAAGCGCCCTCCGAACTTGCCGAAACGGCCGTTCTCGTCGGGCCCCGCCGCGTATGTGTTTGGTGTCATCTCGTTCATTCATCGCCCTCCCGGTGCCGCGACCTCTTAACTTTTTCGGTGACATAGGTCGAGTTCGGAATGCCGACAGCGCGGAGCGTCGCGCCCGAGCCGGCCGCCTGTTTGATCGCCGTCAAGGACAGTCACCCCGTTTCAGCCTAGGGTCACGAAAAGCCCCGGAAAAGGGGAATGGCGAGAGGAGGCTTCATGATAACGAAATCGCTGATGGCGGGGGTGATGCTATGTATCTCGGCACAGTCGGCTTTGGCGACCAACGAGCCGGAGCCGGCGATGCTTCCGATCGATGCCGAGAACATCGAATTCGCTGGTACCTGGAATTACTCCACGTCGAACCATCAGGTCAGTGGGCGTTGCCCAAACGGCACGCCGATGGCTGGAACGTTGGACCTGACCTATGGCGGCGGCGAGGTCGGGCTGATGGTCAGTTCCGGTGCGACCTGCAACCCGGGTTCGATGTGCATGTTCAGCGGCAGCATCATGGACGGCCAGCTTGTCGTTTCAAATGTCGATACGGTCGATGACGAGGGCGGCATAGCTACGAACGCGATGCGGATTTTCTTCACCTCGCCCGAAGAGGGAGCCGGCGAAGTGTCCTCGAGCTACTCACATCCCGACGGGTTCGAATGCCAATGGTCGCACAGAATCACCCTTTGGCGGTCTGATCCCGACGCCAGGGACTGATCGCTTATTTCAGCACCCGTTTGAAACCAACGTGGCTGGGCAGAAAGCCCTGCTGTTCATAGAAACGCCGCGCGTCATGGCGGACGGCATTCATGGTCAGTTGCATCAACGCGCAGCCTGCCGCCCGCGCCCTTGCCTCGGCATCGGCGATCAGGGCCGCGCCGATCCGTTCTCCGCGTAGGGTCTCCGCGACACGCACGCTTTCGATGTTCGCCCGGCGGCTGGCGCGCAGGGAAAGCCCGCTGATGAAGGTGATTTGGTAAGTGGCGACTATCTGACCGTCCTTCTCGCCCACGATCAGAAGATTGTTGCCCTCGGCCCGCATCGCCTCGAAGGCAGAGTGATATGTCTGCACCTCTTCGTCTTCGCGCCCGGCGCCAAGCACATCGTCCTTCAACAGCGCCACGACCGTCGGCACATCCTCGCGCCGTGCCTCACGGAAGGCGACACTCACACCACGGCCTTCAGGAAAGCGCGGATCAGATCGGGGTCTTTGACACCCGGCGCACTTTCCACACCCGAGGCCACGTCCACCTGCCGCGCCCCTGTCAGCCGCACCGCCTCGGCCACGTTTTCCGGCGTCAGTCCACCCGCCAGCATCCATGGGCAATTCCAGCGCCGCCCGGCGATCAGTCGCCAGTCAAAGGCAACGCCGTTGCCGCCAGGCAATTCCGACCCCGGCGCCGGTTTCGCGTCGACCAAAAGCTGATCGGCCACCCGGCCAAATGCGTCGAGCGCCGGCAGATCGGCGTCGGTACCGACGCCAACCGCCTTCATCACCGGCAGGCCGGCCCGAGCCTTGACCTCGGCCACGCGTTCGGGGGGTTCCCGACCGTGAAGCTGGATCATGTCCAACGGCACCGCAGCCAGCAGGGCATCCAGACCGGCATCGTCCGGGTCCACGACCAGTCCCACCTTCGCCACGCCCGCCGGGACCCCGGCCGTCAAATCCGCAGCCTCCGACAGTGTTAAAGAGCGCGGAGACTTTGAAAAAAAGTTGAAACCCAGATAGCTTGCACCCGACTGAACGGCGACCGCAACACAAGCCGCCGTCCGTATCCCGCAGATCTTTACCCGGATGTCAGACGCCATGCACGGCGTCTATCGCGCCTTGTCCAAAAGCGCCAGAACCTCGTCGCCGGTTTCGGCAGAGGCGGTCTTCATCTTTTCGACCTCGCGCACCAGCCGCTCCTTCTCACGCCGCTGGGTCGCGGCCTCGGCCCGGTGCTTGTGCTCGCGCAGCCATTCCCAGACGAAGCCCAAAAGCAGCCCCGCCACGACACCCAGAAAGATCACGATGAACAAGGGCAGCGTGATGCTCAGATCCGGTATGCCGATCAGGCCGGAGACCTCGGTGGGCATCAGGGTCAGCGTGACCGGCCCGCGGTTGGCAAGCGCGACGGTGACCAGACAGACCGCGATGGCAGCCAGAATCGCATAACGGATATAACGCATGGAAACCTTGCCTTAGTCGCCGTTCAAACGGTCGCGCAACAGCTTGCCGGTCTTGAAGAATGGCACATGCTTCTCTTCGACGTCGACGGATTCGCCGGTACGCGGGTTCCGGCCCACCCTGGCATCGCGCTGCTTGACCGAAAACGCGCCAAATCCGCGCAATTCCACCCGGTCGCCGCGCGCCATCGCCTCGATGATCTCTTCGAAGATCGTGTTTACGATCCGCTCGACATCGCGTTGAAACAAATGCGGATTCTCGTCGGCGATCATCTGGATCAGTTCCGAGCGGATCATGGTCGGCTTCCCCCTGTTCGGTCGCAATTCGGCCGGTTGGCAGCGGCGCTGCGGCTGGCCGACTATAGGCGGTTTTCAAATGTGGCGGAACACAAACGCGGGCGCCAGACCGAAATTATCGCGCTAAACTGCTGATTCTGAGGGGGAATGCGGCGCTGCAGCATGCCTGGGGCCGCCATTTTTCAGAAATCCTATCATCCGCGGGCGGACAGGTACCGCGCTGATTCGCTTCAAAAAAGAAACGGCCCCCGCGCCGGGGGCCGTTAAATTGTTTCGGTGGCGGCGCGGCTAGTCCTTGTCGCTGCCCTTCAGCGCCGCACCCAGAATGTCGCCCAGCGAGGCGCCGCTGTCGGACGAGCCGTACTGTTCGACCGCCTCTTTCTCTTCGGCGATTTCGCGCGCCTTGATCGACAGGCCCAGACGGCGGGTCTTCTGGTCGACATTGGTGACGCGCACGTCCACCTTGTCGCCGACCTGAAACCGCTCGGGGCGCTGTTCGGCCCGGTCGCGGCTGAGGTCCGAGCGGCGGATGAACGATTTCATCCCCTCGTGCTCGACCTCGATGCCGCCATCCTCGATCGCGGTGACCGTCACGGTGATCACCGACCCGCGCTTGACGCCATCGGTCGCCTCGGTGAACGGATCGCCGCCCAGCGCCTTGACGCTAAGGCTGATCCGCTCCTTCTCGGTGTCGACCTCGGTCACCACCGCCTTGACCACATCGCCCTTGCGGTAGTTCTGGATCGCATCCTCGCCGCGCTCGTCCCAGCTGAGGTCGCTGAGATGCACCATCCCGTCGATATCGTTGTCGAGCCCGATGAACAGACCGAATTCGGTGATGTTCTTGACCTCGCCCTCGACCTCGGTACCGACCGGATGGGTCTCGGCGAAGACCTCCCAGGGGTTGCGCATGGTCTGCTTCAGTCCCAGCGACACCCGCCGTTTGGCTTCGTCGATCTCCAGCACCATCACCTCGACCTCCTGAGAGGTCGACACGATCTTGCCGGGATGCACGTTCTTCTTGGTCCAGGACATTTCCGAGACGTGCACCAGCCCCTCGACCCCCGGCTCCAGTTCGACGAACGCGCCGTAGTCGGTGATGTTGGTGACCCGGCCCGCATGGGTCGATTCCAGCGGGTATTTGGCCGCCACCGTATCCCAGGGATCGGCCTGCAGCTGCTTCATGCCCAGCGATATCCGGTGGGTTTCCTTGTTGATCTTGATGACCTGAACCTTGATCGTCTCGCCGATCGACAGGATCTCGGAGGGGTGGTTCACCCGCCGCCAGGCCATGTCGGTCACGTGCAGCAGGCCGTCCACACCGCCAAGGTCAACGAACGCGCCGTATTCGGTGATGTTCTTGACAACACCGTCCACCGCCTGACCTTCGCTCAGGTTGCCGATCACCTCGGCGCGCTGCTCGGCACGGCTTTCCTCCAGGATCGCCCGGCGCGAAACCACGATATTGCCGCGGCGGCGGTCCATCTTCAAAATCTGGAACGGCTGCTTCAGCCCCATCAGCGGCCCGGCATCCCGCACGGGGCGCACATCGACCTGAGAGCCCGGCAGAAACGCCACGGCGCCGCCCAGATCGACGGTGAACCCGCCCTTGACCCGGCCGAAGATCGCACCTTCGACGCGCGCCTCGTCGGCATAGGCCTTTTCCAGCCTGTCCCAGGCCTCCTCGCGCCGTGCCTTGTCGCGGCTGATCGAGGCCTCGCCGCGGGCGTTCTCGACCCGGTCGAGGTATACCTCGACCTCGTCGCCCACGTCGACCTTGGGCGTTTCGCCCGGTTCCGCAAATTCCTTGAGCTCGACCCGGCCTTCCATCTTGTAGCCGACGTCGATGATGGCCTGTCCCGCTTCGATCGCGATGACCTTGCCTTTGACGACACTGCCCTCGCTGGGCGTGTCGATCTCGAAGCTTTCGTTCAAGAGGGCTTCGAACTCCTCCATGGATGCATTCGCCAAGTGTTTCGGTTCCTTCTGTGCCCGACCGCTTCGCTGTTGAGGGGCGGGCGTTTCACTTTAACTGGCCGCGCGGTTGTCTCCGCCGGGCTTGTCAGGTTTCGTTGGTCAAGCGGGCACACAAAACAAAGAGGGCCGGTCCACCGGCCCTGCTCGTCCCTGCGGTTGTCCCGCTTTCTCGACGGGGGGCGCTATAGCCTGCAAGCGGCTGGGAGGCAAGGGCAGATCGATCTGGGTCCGCCCAATTGACGCTGAATCTACCGCAGCAGAACCGAATGACGCCTACACCCGGACATCTCAGCAATACCGTTCCGGTCCCACCCATTGATCCGCCGAATACCGATCGCCGTGGGCCCAGCCCACGGGCAGCACCTTTTCGATCCGGTTCAGGTCTTCGGGGCTCAGATCGATCCCGGTCCCCGTCACCAGTTCCCGGAAATGCGAAACAGACCGCGTGCCGGGTATCGGGAGCACGTGATCGCCCTGTGCCAGCAGCCACGCCACCGCCAGCCCCGCGGCCGGCATTCCCATTTCGGCGGCCAGCCGCCGGAACCCATCCGTCGCGGCGATATTCGCCGAATAGTTCGGTTCCATGAACCGCGGGTTCGGCTTCAGAAATCCCAACTCTTGCACCGCTTCGAGGCTCAGCGGGCGGTCCGTCAGCAACGACCGTCCCACCGGGGAAAACGCCACCAGCGCAACCCCCAGTTCGGCACAGGTCTGCACCAGCCCCAGTTCGGGCGACCGTGTCGACAGCGAGTATTCCGACTGCACCGCTGCAACGGGATGCACCGCCACCGCCCGCCGCAGGCTCGACGGTGCGATCTCGGAAAAGCCAATGGCGCGGGTCTTGCCCGCCTCGACCAGTTGCGCCAGCGTGCCCGTCACCTCTTCGATCGGCACCTTCGGATCGCGGCGGTGCACGTAGAACAGATCGACCGCTTCGACGCCCAGTTTCCTTAGGCTCTTGTCCAGCTCCGCCTCCAGATGCGTGGCCGAGTTGTCGAAATACCGCCGTCCGCCGGCATCCCGCGCAATCGCCGCCTTGGTGGCGATGGTGAAGACCCCGCGCGCCTCCGGGCGTGCCCTGAGATAGCTGCCGATCGCCCGTTCGGACCGGCCCATGCCGTAGACATTCGCGGTATCGATATGCGTCACGCCGGCGTCCAGCGCGGCATCCAGGATCGCGTGGCTCTCGGCCTCGGTCGTCATCCCGTAGAAATCCGAAAAGGACATCGCCCCATAGCCCATGGCCGAGACCAGCGGCCCGCCACGGCCCAACCGCCGGTGTTTCTTCACACGCTCCTCCTTACCCGCTCGATCTCGGCCACGGCCCGTCCAACCGCCGCCTCGATGGTCATCTCGGTTGTGTCGATCACCACCGCATCGCCGGCCACCGCCAGCGGCGCATCGGCACGGCCGGCATCCTGCGCATCCCGTGCCCGCTGGTCGGCCAGCACCGTCTCAAAGCTGGTCTCAAGCCCCTTGCCGCGCAATTCCTCGAACCGCCGCCGCGCACGGGTCTCGTCGCTGGCCGTGACGAACAGCTTCACCTCTGCCTCGGGGCAGATTACCGTACCGATGTCGCGCCCGTCCAGAACCGCACCGCCCGCCCGCCGGGCAAAGCGCCGCTGAAACGCCGCCAGCGCCGCCCGCACGCCCGGATCCGCCGCAACCCGGCTCGCCGCACGGCTGACCTCGGGCGTGCGCAAATCGCCGCGGTCGAGGTCGTCCGCCTCAAGCTGCCCGGCCGCTTCCACCGCGTCGGCGCCATCCAGCACACGCCGTCCCACCGCCCGGTACAAGAGCCCGGTGTCCAGATGTGCAAAGCCGAAACGGTCCGCCACGGCCTTCGAAATCGTGCCCTTCCCCGCCGCCGCCGGGCCGTCGATCGCCACCGTGAAGGCCGTCATCGGTCCGAAACCATCGTCGTAAAGGCAGGGTCGCTTGCCGCGGCCTGCGGCAGATCATCGGCGATCCGGTAATAATCGCCCTTGGAGGCACAGTAGATATGCGCGGTCAGCGTCAATCCGGTAGGCCCGTCCAGCGTGCCGGCATGGATCGACAGGTTCGCCCCTGCACCGTCCCAGAACAGGCTGGCCCCGCAGGTTCCGCAAAACCCGCGCCGCGCGGTTTCCGAAGACCGGTACCAGGTGACGTCGCCGACGATCCGCACGGCCTCGCGCGGGGCCGAGGTTGCGGCAACGAAATGTCCGCTGGTCTTGCGGCACTGCACGCAGTGGCACGCCACAACAGGCCGCAGCGGCCCGGTCACCTGGAACCGGACCTGACCGCAAAGGCAGCTTCCGGACACCGGCGTCATGACGCAGGCCTGAACAGATCGGCCCCGAGCCCTGTCATCAGACCCTCGAATACCGGAAAGGAAGTGGCGATCGGCCCGGCATCGTCCACCGAGACGGGCCGTTGGGCCGCCATCCCGCAGCAGAGAAACGACATCGCGATGCGGTGGTCCAGACGCGCCTCGCAAACGGCGCCGCCGGGCACCCCGCCAGGCCCCATCCCGTGAACGATTAGCGTGTCTTCGTCTTCTTCCACCATGACCCCGCAGGCTTCGAGCCCGCGCGCCATAGCGTCGATCCGGTCGCTTTCCTTGACGCGCAACTCCTTGATACCGCGCATCACGGTCTTGCCCTCGGCAAAACTCGCGACGACCGAAAGGACCGGGTATTCGTCGATCATCGACGGCGCGCGGTCGGGCGGCACCTCGATGCCCCGCATCCCGTCCGAAAACCGCGCGCGCAGGTCGGCAACGGGTTCGCCGCCTTCGTCGCGTTCGTTTTCAAAGGTCAGGTCGGCCCCCATCTCACGCAACGTGGCAAACAGCCCCGCCCGCGTGGGATTGAGCCCGATGCCCGGCACCAGAACCTCGGATCCCTCGACAATGAGCGCGGCGCAGACCGGAAAGGCCGCGGATGACGGATCCCGGGGCACCGCGATTGTTTGCGGCTGCAGTTCCGGATGACCCGTCAGGGTGATCGCGCGGCCGTCGTCGGTCTCGTCGACGGCCACCTCCGCGCCAAACCCTCTCAGCATGAGCTCGGTGTGATCGCGCGTCGCCTCCGGCTCGATCACGACGGTTTGGCCCATGGCGTTCAATCCCGCCAGCAGTACCGCCGACTTCACCTGCGCCGATGCCACCGGCAGCGTATAGCGCACCGGCACCGGCTGCGCGGCGCCGATGACGGTCATCGGAAGCCGCCCGCCGGACCGGCCATAGGCCTGCGCTCCAAACTGGGTCAGGGGCGTGGTGACGCGACCCATCGGGCGTTTGCGTAACGAGGCGTCACCGGTAAAGGTCGCAGTGATCGGCGAGGTCGCCATCGCCCCCATGATCAGCCGCACCCCGGTGCCGGAGTTTCCGCAGTCGATCACGTCCTGGGGTTCGGCGAACCCGCCGACGCCGACGCCGTGGACCGACCAATCGCCACCGCCTTGGTCCGTCACCGCGGCGCCGAAGGCCCGCATCGCCCTGGCCGTGTCGAGCACGTCCTGCCCCTCCAGAAGGCCCGAGATCCGGGTCTCGCCCACCGCCAACGCCCCCAGAATGAGCGCACGGTGCGAAATCGACTTGTCGCCGGGCACATCCGCCGTGCCGGTCAGGGGGCCGGCCCGGCGGGCGGTCATCGGCATGGCGGGGCCGTGGTCGGACATGGTGTACGCTCCTGTTCGGACGGCCATCCCTCTACGCATGCGGGAGCCAAAGGAAAACCCCCTGCCCTGCGTCTCGCCCCGAATACGCGGGTCTCGGGCTATCCACGCCGCCGGAAGGTCAGATAGTGCGGCGTCCGGCCCTCGCGCAGCGCCTTTTGCTCGTAGCGGGTCGGCACCCAGCCATCCCACGGGCGCCGCCAGTCCTGCGGTCCCTCGGCCAGCCAGTCGAAGCCGTGCCGCGGTACCTGTTCGAGCGTTTGGCGCACGTAGTCCGGAATGTCGGTGGCGACCCGCAATTCCGCGCCCGGAACCATCACCCGGGCAAGCGGCTCCAGATGCTCGGGCGTGACAAAGCGGCGACGATGGTGGCGTTTTTTCGGCCAGGGATCGGGATAGAGCATGAAGACCTTCTGCACCGTTGCCGCAGGCAGAACATCGAACAGGTCGCGCGCATCGCCCGGATGGATCCGGACATTGCCCAACCCGGCGCTGGATATCCGGGTCAGCAGCATCGCGACGCCGTTGACAAAGGGCTCGCAGCCGATCAGCGCCACGCCCGGGTGACGGGCGGCCTGATGCACCAGGTGTTCGCCACCGCCGAAGCCAATTTCAAGCCAGATCGGGCGCCGACCGAACAGCGCCGCCGGGTCCAGCGGAGTGCGGTTGGGGTTCGCGTCCCAATCGACACCGGGCAGGCGGAGCGGGCCGAGATCCGTCTCGAGCGCCGCACGCTGCGCCGGCCTTAGGGTCTTGCCGTGGCGGCGCCCATAGAAGTTGCGCCAGGGGGCGTTCGCACGACGCTGTCTGTCAGTCATGGGCCGGGGGGCTAGCGCGCGATGCCCGCGACGGCAAGCCCCCGGCCCGGCCTCAGTTGTGAGGCGGGATCCCTCCGGTGACCACAACGCAATAGCGCATGCCTTTCTCCGGCACCTTGTCGGTCAGATCGGGCAGGCCGAAGCTCGTCATGCCATCGCCGCCGTAGCGGTTTCCGAAAACGGCGTAGAGATTCGAGAACTGGGCGATGCCCAGAAGCTGGCCATTGGCTTCGAGCAACCCCTTCGGGCAATAGGACGCTCCGCTCAGCCCGACTGTCCCAAGATAACTGTCCGGCCCCAATGCCATGGCAGTGCCCGGAACCATAAGGCCGGCGAGGATGCCGGCAGCGGCGATGTTCGTAAGTCTGTTCATTGCTCCCCTTTCCTCGCGCGCTGCACCGTATGTGGGAAGCGGCCGGTGGCAGCGGCGGGCGGCATTTGGCCGCGGCTCGCAGCCGCCGACTTGCTACGCGACCTTGGCGGCCATGCCGGAACGCCGGTACCGCGCCAGGCCCGCCTGCGTTTCCAGCTCACTCAAGCAGTCCCTGGCAGGAAGGGTCATCGGCGCCTGCCTCAACCGAAATGCCTGTTCCAGCCTCCTTCGCTTGAACGGCTTCAAGCCATCCAGGATCGACCGGGACAGCCGCAGGGATTCCGAGTAGCACCCGTTCGCGCGCACGACCTCATGGCGGTCCAGGACGAAATGACTCCAGCGGATTTCGGCCCGGCCCATCATCGGGCGAATGCACCGGAGCCGCGTCAGGGCCCGCGCCGGCGCAAAACACTGGCCGCCGAAGGTGCCGTCGATCTGGCCCAACGCACCCACGAGGATCCGGTGCCCGGGGGCCACGACCAGATCCCGCTTCGGGCAATCCGGACCAAAGGCGCCGGCGGCGATCAGCACCGGGCGTGCCGCCTCGGGCAATCCGGCAAAGGCCTGGGTCTCGGTATGGACCCACCGCACCACCATCGGGCCGTGATCCAACGTCTCGACACGGTCGCCGGCGACGATCGCCTCGACCGGACGGGCACCGCCCGGTGTATCGATCAGCGTGCCCGCGGCATATCCGCAGACCGGTTCCGATGCCGCCGCGGCCGCGACAGATGCATCGCCTCGGCTCCGGCATCCGCCGTCGAAACCCAGTCCTGCCATGGCGCGCCCCAGTCCGTTTCGGATGGAAACACGCCTAAACCCGCAAGGCTAATTCCGGGTTAACCAATCCGCAGAACAGGAACCGGTGTCATCGGCGTTTAAACGGCCGCCTTCAGCGCCGCGACCAGATCGGTTTTTTCCCAGGAGAATCCGCCGTCGTCTTCAGGCGTGCGCCCAAAGTGGCCGTAGGCGGCGGTCCGCTGGTAGATCGGCCGGTTCAGCGACAGATGCTCGCGGATGCCGCGCGGGGTCAGATCCATCACCTTGGCAACCGCCGCCTCGATTTCGGCATCGGCCAATTCGCCGGTGCCGGCCGTGTCGACATAGATCGAAAGCGGCTTGGACACGCCGATCGCGTAAGCGAGCTGCAGCGTGCAGCGATGCGCCATGCCGGCCGCGACGATGTTCTTGGCCAGATAGCGCGCCGCATAGGCTGCAGAGCGGTCGACCTTGGTCGGATCCTTGCCGGAAAACGCGCCGCCACCATGGGGGGCCGCGCCGCCATAGGTGTCGACGATGATCTTGCGCCCGGTCAGGCCCGCATCGCCATCCGGACCACCGATCACGAATTTCCCGGTCGGGTTGACATGCCACTCGGTCCCGGCGGTCAGCCAGCCCTCGGGCAGAACGTCGCGGATATAGGGCTCGACGATCGCGCGCACGTCGCCGCTCGACAGGTTGGGATCCAGATGCTGGGTCGACAGCACGACCGAACTGACACCTACAGGGTTGCCGTCCTCGTATCGCACCGTCAGCTGCGACTTCGCATCCGGGCCGAGCTTGGGTTCCGCACCGGACTTGCGCACCTCGGCCAGCCGCCGCAGGATCGCATGCGCGTAAAGGATCGGCGCCGGCATCAGTTGCGGCGTCTCGTTCACGGCGTAGCCGAACATGATGCCCTGATCTCCGGCGCCTTCGTCCTTGTCGCCCGCAGCATCCACGCCCTGGGCTATGTCGGCAGACTGCGCATGCAGGTAGCTGTTGACCTTCATGTTTGCCCAGTGAAAGCCCTCTTGTTCGTAACCGATGTCCCGGACACAGTCGCGCGCCAGTTCCTCGACATTCTTGATCACGTCGCCTGGGCCACGCACTTCACCGCCAATGACAACCCGGTCAGTGGTAGCGAAGGTTTCGCACGCGACGCGGGAATGCGGGTCTGCGGTCAGGAAAGCGTCCAGAACCGCATCGGAAATCCGATCGCAGACCTTGTCGGGGTGGCCCTCTGACACCGATTCAGAGGTAAAGATGTAGTTTTGCCGGGACATGAGTGCTCCATTAGGTTTTTTGCGCCGCCACGCCAGGAAGCCGTTGTGACCGCGATACAGGCCGCGTTACGCGCCTAGGCGGCGGGCGTCAACGGCAATTTTCTGCGCCGCTTGACGGCAAGCCCGACGGCGAGCGCCGCGAGAAGCAGCATCAGCGGCCAATCGCCGGTTCGCGCATAGAGTGTGGGCGGCAGGGGCGCCGGCAGAGTCGAATCGAACCAACCCGGCACGCCCAACGGCAGCGCCTGCAGAACCTTGCCCCGGGCGTCGATCACGGCGGAAACGCCGGTATTGGCGACCCGCACCATCGGCAAGCCCTGTTCCACGGCGCGCAATCGCGCCTGCGCCAGATGCTGATACGGGCCCGTGAGCTGGCCGAACCACGCGTCGTTCGTGATTTGCAGCAGCCAGTCGGCCCGCTCGGGCACGGCGTGCAGATCCTGCGGAAAGATGGCCTCGTAACAGATCAGGGGCAGCGCCCGGCCCAACGGCCCGAGGTCCAGCGTACGCGCTCCGGGGCCGGCGGTATAGCCAAAGCCCTGCTGCGCCGTGAAGGCCGAAAGGCCAAAGATGTTCAGAACCCGACCAAGGGGAAGATATTCGCCAAACGGCACCAGGTGATGCTTGTCGTAAAGGTCGGCAAGCTGGCCGTTTTCCCCCAGAACGATCAGGCTGTTATAGGCCTTGGCCTCGTCCAGCCGCTGAATGCCCAGCACGACGGGAACGGTCGCAGCGGCGGTGCCGATGCGCTCCAGTGCCCATTGCGCACGGTTCAGGACCGTCGGCACTGCGGTTTCCGGCCAGATGATCAGATCGGGCCGGACATCTGCGGCGGCCGCGGTGTAGTCCAGTTGCCGTTCGAAGAACCTCAGCGCATGGTCGGGGTCCCATTTCAGATGCTGAGCCGCGTTGGGCTGGACCAGGCGAAGAACCGGCCGGTCCTCTGACGGCGGAAGCGGCGTCGCCGCCTGCCAGAGCCCGGCAGCATACAGCGCCCCGTAGATCCCGGCCAGAGCGACGGCCGGTATCCGCGCGCTCCACCAGCCCACCAGCAGCAACGGCGGAAGCAGCAGCGTCAACAGCGTCAGCCCGTGCGGCCCCACCCAGGCCGCCAGCTGCATCGGTGCCCAGCCGACCCAGACATGTCCGACCAGCGCCCAGGGGAATCCGGTCAGAATGTAGGACCGGGTCAGTTCCATCAGCGCCAGGCAAACCGCCCACGCAACCGCTCTGGTCCAGGGCCCCCGCCCAAGCCAAAAGGCCAGCGCAGACCCAGCGCCCCAGAAAAGGGCAAACCCGCCCGCGGTGAAAACCAGGGCGAAGGGGGCCATCCAGCCATGCCGCGCGACATCGACAAAGAACGGCTCGACGATCCAGAAAAGCGTCGCCGCGAAATAGCCCGCGCCGCCGGCCCAGCCAAGCCAGAACGCCGCCTTCAGCCGCTCGGGGTGAGAGAACAGCAGAAACAGAAATCCCAGCCCGATCAGCGTCGCCCAGGGCAGCGATACCGGAGCCTGCCCCAACCCCGCCAGCGCCCCGGACAGAACCGCCGAGGGCATCGCCCGGCGTGCGGCGAATCCGGGCAGCGCGAACAATCGGCGGCCCTAGCCTTCGCCGGGTTGCGGCACGCGGACCCGTAGCCGCTTGATCCGCCGCGGGTCGGCATCGACGATCTCGAACTCCGGGCCCTGCGGGTGCGGTATCATCTCGCCCCGCCCCGGCACCCTGCCCGACAGCATGAACACCAAGCCGCCCAGCGTGTCGATTTCCTCTTCGTCTTCGCCTTCGACGAGTTTCAGCCCGATCTCCTGCTCGAATTCATCGAGCGGCGCCTTGGCCTGGGCCAGGTAACAGCCGGGCTTTTCCAGGGTCCAGTACTGGCCTTCGTCGATGTCGTGTTCGTCCTCGATCTCGCCGATGACCTGTTCGATCAGGTCTTCGATCGACACCAGACCGTCGACCCCGCCATATTCGTCGATCACCAGCGCCAGATGCATGCGCTGGCTTTGCATTTTCTGCAGAAGAACGCCAATGGGCATGGATGGCGGCGCGAACAGCAAGGGCCGCAGCATCTTGCGCAGGCTGAACCGACCGCCCGCACCGTTGAATCCATGCGTCAGGGCAAAATCCTTCAGGTGCACCATGCCGAGGGGCGAATCGAGCGTGCCGTTATAGACCGGCAACCGGGTGAGTCCGCTGTCCCTGAAGACCTTCACCAACTCGTCCTTATGGATATCGGCAGGGACCGAGACGATGTCGGCCTTGGGAATCGCGACGTCGACGACGCGCATTCTTCGCAGATTGAGTAGCCCAAGCACCGCCGGCGCGCTTACCGCGCCATTGACCCGCTCCACGTCATCCGGCGTTTCCGGCTCGACCTCTGGCGATGGTCTCAGGGCACCAAAAAGGCGGCCGAAAAGACCGCGTTGCTCATTATCCTGATCCTGCGCGCCTTGCGCTGCGCTAGAGGACCCGCTGTCCGCGTCGTCCATCTGTCCTTTCCGAAACCACCAGGGCGTTCAGGCCCTACGATGCTAATATGGGTCGGGAACCCCAAGGGTTGCAAGTACTTCGACCTCCAATCGCTCCATCAGCGCGGCATCTTGCACGGTCTCGTGGTCGTAGCCCAACAGATGCAGCATTCCGTGGACCAAAAGATGGGTTACGTGATCGGATAACGGCTTTCCCTGTTCATCGGCCTCGCGCATGCAGGTTTCAAAGGCGATGGCGATGTCGCCGAACTCTCCCGGCTCGGGCGGCTGCGGCTCTTTTCCAGGAATGCCAGGCGTCCGGTCTTCCGAGGGCCAGCTAAGCACATTGGTCGGATTTGGCTTGCCGCGGAACTCGGCGTTGAGCGCGGAGATTCGGACGTCGTCGCAGCCGAGAACGCCTATCTCACCCGCATCCGGTTCTAATCCCAGCCGGCGCAGAACCGCAGACGCCGCACACTCGGCAAGATCGGGCAGGTCCGCCTCTTGCCAGCGCGGGTCCTCAAGGATCGTTTCGACCGTCATGCGATTGATCTAGAGCAGGATGAGTTTTGACGGAACCGCGTTCTACCGGCTCTTTGGCCTTGAGCGGACATTACCCTTCGTGAGACGAGCCGCGCGAGAAGACCGGTTGCGAATGGCAGCTGCACCTCGACGATAGCCCTGCAATTTACTTCAACGCAGAGCGCCTTGGCACTGCGTTGCGGGAAGTCTGCGCAACCTAATTGCCGCATACGCCCGGGTTCCGCCGGATTTCGGTATCGCGAGCCGTTGATTGTCCGCGCTGGAGATGCGCTCATGCCGCATGCTGGACATCAACCGCATTCTGGTCGTGGGCGCGGGTGCACCGTTGGGACTCGACATTGTCCGGCGGCTCGCTGCAATGGGCAAGACAGTGATGGCGGCATACCGCACACCGCGGCCGGCGCTGGAGGAGAGCTTAACGCAGGCAGGCGGCGTGCCGGTCCAAATGGACATGGGGAACCGCGACGACCTGCGGCGGCGTCTGACAGACTGCGATGCGGCGGTCTTCACGCCGATCCTGACGACAAGCCGGCTGGCGGCCCCGCTTCTTCGCAGCAATCAGCCCGCCGTTTTCTTCTCCAGCAACAACGTGGCGGTCGTCCCCGAGGATCCGATCTATGCCGGGCTTGCAACAGCGGAAAGGACCGTACACGCCACGGCGCCTCACACGGTGATCCTGCGCCCGACAATGATCTACGGCAGTCCGGGCAGCGGAAACCTGTCGCGACTGATGCTCGCGTTCCGGCGATGGCCGGTGATGCTGCGCCCGGCAGGGAAGGCCTTGCAGCAGCCGGTTTTTTTCCGAGACCTGGGCGGAGTGGCCGTGACGGCATTGCTTGGCCCCGAGTTCGCCGGTCGGACAATCTCTGTCGGCGGCCCCGATGTCGTGAACCTGCGGGACCTATATGCAAAGGTTGCAGCGGCAGCCGGGGTGTATCGCCCGGTCCTGCCGGTGCCGGTGGGAATTGCGGCCCGGTTCGTCGCCGGGCTGCAGTCGCTCGGCATGACGGCTCCGGTGTCGTCACATCAGTTGCAGCGCGCCAAACTGGACAAGACGGCAAGGGGCACCGACGTGATCACCACCGAAACCCCGCTGGAGACGGGGCTGCAAGACCTCGCCGAGGCACTGCGGCGCCAAGGGCGTCTCTGACCTGTGCACTGAACGACTACCGGCTGGAGCCGGTAGGATCGGCGATGTGCTGTTCGAGGTACTGAAGTACGACGTCCTCTGTAATGGCGCCGTTGGTCGTCGAGAAGTAGCCCCTGCCCCAAAACCTGCATCCCCAATAGCGCCGGCGGATATGCGGGAATTCGCGTTGCGCCTTGTAGCACGAACGGCCCTTCATTTTGCGCACCAGATCCGAGATCGCGAGCTTCGGCGGGACCGACACGAAGATGTGGACATGGTCGCTGGACAGAACGCCGCGCAGGATGTCGACCCCGTTCTCGCGGCACACCTGGCGGCAGATGTCCCGCACTCTCAGCCGCAGATCGCCCGTCAGCACTTTGTAGCGGTACTTCGTCGACCAGACGATGTGATAGCGGTGATAGAAAACGCAGTGGCTGCCGGTGTCGTATTGCATGTCCTTACCCTCTGGAAAATGAGCCTACGACCCGGCTGCGGCTCATTTTCCAGAGGGTAAGGACATCCGGTCTTCGATTCACGCTAAAGCGAGACCGACTGGAAGTCGGTGGGTTTGCTCCAGAGCGTGGATACTAAACCTCATCGGCGTCGTAGGCGTCGATGATTTTCGCCACCAGCGGATGCCGCACGACATCCTTGGCGGTAAAATAGCTGAAAGAGATGTCCCCGATCCCCGCCAGCAACCGCTCGGCATCGCGCAGCCCCGATTGCACCCCCCGCGGAAGGTCGACCTGGCTGCGGTCTCCGGTGACCACCATCCGGCTGCCCTCGCCCAGACGGGTCAGGAACATCTTCATCTGCATCGTCGTGGCATTCTGCGCCTCGTCGAGCACGACAAAGGCGTTCGACAGGGTCCGCCCGCGCATGAACGCCAATGGGGCGATCTCGATCTTCTTTTCCTCGATCAGCTTCGACACCTGCTTGCCCGGCATGAAATCGTTCAAGGCATCGTAAAGCGGCTGCATGTACGGATCGACCTTGTCCTTCATGTCGCCGGGCAGATAGCCGAGCTTCTCTCCGGCCTCGACCGCCGGACGTGACAGGATGATCCGGTCGACCTGCCCGCCGATGAACATGCTGACCCCCACCGCCACCGCCAGATAAGTCTTGCCCGTCCCCGCCGGCCCGATGCCGAAAGCCAGCTCATGCGCGAAGAGCGACTGAACATAGGCCTTTTGCGCCGCCGTGCGCGGCTCCACCGTCTTTTTTCGGGTCTTGATCTCGACGTGACCGCCCAGGAACAACTCCATCTGGTCGCCCTCCCGCGACCCGGTGCCGTCGTCGGATCCGCCAAGCCGGATCGCACCGTCGATCTCGCCCGCGTCCACCGCGCGCCCGGCCTCGAGTTTGCCATAAAGCGCCAGCAGAACCGCGGCTGCCTGCTCTCGCGCCTCCGGCTCGCCCAGCACTGCCAGTTGGTTGCCGCGCCGCAGAATCTGCACGCCCAGCTTGTGCTCGACCTGTGCGAGGTTCCGGTCGTACTCGCCGCAGAGGTCGATCAACAGCCGATTGTCAGGAAATTCCAGCAGGGTTTCGAGAACGTCATCCGCCTCGCGCGGCGGTGTCATCGAGCCAAGGGCCAAGACTGTCTCCGTTCAGGTGCCTTATCCTGCCAGCCTGCCAACGCACAGGAACCGGCGCAAGGCGGAATCGCCTGGTTTCTTGCGGGCAACAGGAAAAACCGCCGCCGGACGGGGGGATGTCCAGCGGCGGCAAGGTCGATCGATTGGGTAACGATCAAATCGGGTCGGAGATTGGCGACCCTGCCTTATAAGGTCCGATGGCGGTTTCCGGCGGCGCCGCGCCGGAACAGACCGGCTTGCCGTATTTGTCGAGCCGCTGTGACAGATAGCCCTCGGCGCCGTCATCGATGATCCAGTGGTCGCAGCCCTTGGGGTCGATCCAGATTCCAGCCCGCAACTGGCTCAGATGCTTGCTGTCAATGCCCCTGTCCACGGTCTTGTCTTCCTTGTTGTCGACGCAGCCGGCCACGGCAGCGGCAACAGCAACCAGCGCGACGCCCTTGAGAAGCTTCATGCCTGATATCCCCCTAAGCCTTTTATTTTATTCAGCGAATGCAGATGACTTCGACGCGGCGGTTCTTCTGCATATTCCGGGCAGAATTGTTCGGCGCGATCGGCATGCGCTCGCCATAGCCCCGGACATCGGCGATGCGCGCACCCGTCGAGGCGGCGATCGAGGCAACCGCATTCGCGCGGTTCAGCGAAAGCCGCATGTTATAGTCGTCGCTGGCGCGGCTGTCAGTATGGCCGGCAATGATATAGCTGGTCGCACCGGCGCTCTGAAAGAATTGCGCCAGCCGGGCCTTGCCCTTGTGGCTGATGTGATAGCTGCCGGTCTTGAACAGCTGGTCCGCGTTCATCACGGCGCAGGTGTTGCCGCGGCGGCAGACGGGGATGCCCTGGCGGGTGACGTGGGGGGTCATGTATCCCTCCCAACCGTCGTCCATCACCCAGTGTTCACAACCGTCCGGGTCGACCCAGATCGTCGGAGAATAGCGTTCGCCGATATACGTCCGTTCCACGCCCTGCGCCGCGGCGCTGTCGGGTCCGCCGAAGGCGATCAAGGCCGCGGCGACCCCAGCCAGACATGCGCGGACGGCTTTGAAAATCCCAGTATGCACTTCTTCGTCCTCTGCCTGTGTCTTCCTTGCCCCGGGAACTTGCGCCGCATTTGGCTGCGGATATCTTCAGCTCCCCCTTATCTGCCAAAGTTTAGCAAGTCTCGTGGGTTTGTGAAGACAGTTTTACCACATATAGTGGCGTTTTTTCCGTCCAGGCAGGGCTTTGCCGAGATTAAATCAGCTAACGACCGGGAAACCGTGCGAATTCGAGAGTTATCCACAGGGCTGGCGTTTGAACGGGGTTGTTGCGCTCTTGCCGAATTCTGACGCGATCAGGCCGCGACCAGCTGACCGGCGAGGGAATTCGGTGCGCTTTCGGTGATTCTCACGGTGCAGAGATCGCCAGCCGATACTTCCGGCGCGGCGACATGCACCGCGTGCAGATGGTCCGACTTGCCCGCCATCTGCCCGGGCAACCGCCCGGCCCGTTCGAACAGCACCTTCACGGTGCGCCCGACCATGGCGTCCTGGATTTCCCGCTGTTGCTGGGTCAGCAGTGCCTGCAGCCGCGCCAATCGGTCACTTGCCTGTTCAGGGTCGACCAGATCCCGCTCTGCCGCCGGGGTGCCGGGGCGCGGCGAGTATTTGAACGAATAACACTGGCCATATCGGACCGACTCGACCAGCGCCATCGTGTCATTGAAATCCGCCTCGGTCTCGCCTGGAAAGCCAACGATGAAATCGCCCGAAATCAGGATATCCGGCCGCGCCGCCCGGATCCGCTCGATCAGGCGCAGATACGCCTCGGCGGTGTGTTTCCGGTTCATCAGCTTCAGAATCCGGTCAGAGCCCGACTGCACCGGCAGATGCAGATAAGGCATCAGCTTTTCGCAGTCCCCATGCGCGGCGATCAGATCGTCGGACATATCGTTCGGGTGCGAGGTGGTGAACCGGATCCGATCCAGTCCGTCGATCTCTGCCAGCGCGCGGATGAGACGCGCCAGCGACCACACCCCGTCAGGGCCATCGCCGTGATACGCGTTCACGTTCTGCCCCAGCAGCGTGATCTCGCGCACGCCGCGCTCCACGAGGTCGCGCGCCTCTGCCAGGACCTTTGTCGCCGGGCGCGAGACCTCGGCCCCGCGGGTATAGGGGACGACACAGAACGCACAGAACTTGTCGCACCCCTCCTGCACGGTCAGAAAGGCCGTCGGCCCGCGCCGAGCCTTGGGGCGCGTGTTCAGGACATCGAACTTGTCCTCTGCCGGGAAATCGGTGTCGAGCGCCTTGGCGCCGGACCGCACGCGTGCCTCCATCGCCGGCAGCCGGTGATAGCTTTGCGGGCCAACGACCAGATCGACCATTGGCTGGCGGCGCATGATCTCTTCGCCTTCGGCCTGCGCCACGCAGCCCGCCACGCCGATCTTCAGGTCCGGCTTCGCCGCTTTCAGCGGCTTGAACCGCCCAAGTTCCGAATAGACCTTTTCGGCGGCCTTTTCGCGAATATGGCAGGTGTTCAGCAGGATCATATCCGCGTCGTCGGGGCTGGAGGCTTCGACATAGCCGGACGCGCCCATGGCCTCGGCCATGCGCTCGCTGTCGTAGACGTTCATCTGACAGCCATAGGTCTTGATAAAGAGCTTCTTCGCCCCGGCCATTCCGCGCGATCCCGTCTGAGGTTCGCGTGGGTGTTACACGCAAGGCCAGCTTCTTGCAAACCGCCGGCCGTTCATGGGACGGTAATGCAAAGGGGCGCAGATGGGCGGAACATGCGGTACGATAGCCTTGCGGATTTTCTGAGAGACGGCAAAGCGGCGCTGGCCAAGGGGCCGGTGGCGATGATTTTCATCGAAGACCTGGTCGAAGCCGAATCGACCATCCGCCACCACATGACGCTGAAATTTACCTCGATCGTGGTCTTCGCCCCGCCGGAACTGGCGTTGCCGCAGGACATGGCCAAAGCGATTCACCGGGTGCAGTTCAGCATGCTGCAGGCCCACGCGCTGGAAACCGCAGTGAACGCCGTGATCGACGCGGCGCCCGGCATCTGGATGTACTACTGTTTCAACGCCGAGTACCTGTTCTACCCGTTTTGCGAAAACCGGTCGGTGGCCGAAATGCTGACCTTTCATACCGAGGAACGCCGCGACGCGGTGCTGACCTATGTCATCGATCTTTACGCCGCCGATCTCGACGCCAATCCAGACGCGGTCTGTGTCGAGGATGCCTATCTCGACAAATCCGGCTACTATGCCCTGGCCCGGCCGGACGAAAACAGTCACCCCAAGGAACGCCAGCTCGATTTCTTCGGCGGCCTGCGATGGCGGTTCGAAGAACACATCGCCAAGCCGCGGCGCAAGATCGATCGCATCGCTCTGTTCCGGGCGAAGAAAGGCCTGCGGCTGCGCTTTGATCACACGTTCACAGACGAGGAATACAATACCTATTCCTGCCCCTGGCACCATAACATTACCGCGGCGATCTGCAGCTTTCGAACAGCCAAGGCCTTGAAAACAAACGCTGGTTCGATGTTCGAGATCACCAATTTCCGCTGGCACAACTCGGTGCCGTTCCAATGGCAGTCCCAGCAGCTCCTCGATCTGGGGCTGATGGAGCCAGGGCAGTGGTTCTAGGCGTGAATACACGCGCCTCGGCACCGGCGACAGCGTTTCGCCGGCCAGCGGGCAGCCATTTTTCCGGCGAAGGTTCGTTACCGCTGCCGCAACCGGATCACGACATCCACCTTGACGATCTCGGCCCCTTCGGGCGCGTCCGGCAGCCGTGAAATCTCCAATTCACCCTCCGGCGCATCGGTCAGGGTTGCGGTCTCCTCCCAGTAGAAATGCGGGTGGTTCGAGGTGTTCGTGTCGAAATAGCTTTTCGACCCGTCCACCGTGATCTCGCGCAGCAATCCGGCATCGCAGAACGCGCGCAGGGTGTTGTAGACGGTCGCAAGCGACACCTTCTCGCCGCCCTCGCAAGCGGCGGCATACAGGCTTTCCGCCGTCACATGACGGTCCTCACCGTCGCCCACCAACAGCCCCGCCAGCGCCACGCGCTGGCGCGTCGGCCGCAACCTGGCCGTGCCTAGCCAATCGGCTCCCCGCTTCTGGGTTGTAGAAATTGCGCTCATCTCGAAACCGTCTTTGCCTGCAATCAGTATACAACCCTAAGCGGCTCGGGTTCAAACAGAATCACAGCGATGCGCCAACCGTGCCGCACTTGCCACTGGTTCACCGCGGATGATAGAGAGCGGCGCAATATCAGGCTGCAGACCGAGGGCCCCGCGCAGATGGCTGACTTTCCTAAAAGCTTTGACAAGGACGGCCTGCTCAAATGCGCCCGCGGAGAGCTCTTTGGCCCCGGCAATGCGCAGCTTCCCGAACCGCCGATGCTGATGATGGACCGGATCACGGATGTTTCTGGTGACGGCGGCGCGCATGGAAAAGGCCATATCGAGGCCGAATTCGACATCACCCCGGAGCTTTGGTTCTTCCCCTGCCATTTTCCGGGAAACCCGGTGATGCCCGGATGCCTGATGGTCGACGGTCTTTGGCAGCTTGCCGGATTCAACCTGGGGTGGCGCGGCATGCAGGGTCAGGGCTTCGCACTCGGTGCAGGCGAGGTCAAGCTTTCCGGAATGGTTCGTCCCGACCGCAAGCTGGTCAGTTATCACATCGACTTCTCGCGCGTGATCGACCGCAAGCTAAAGATGGGGGTTGCCGACGGCGTGGTTAAGGCCGACGGTGAAGTGGTCTGCGAGATGAAGAACATGAAAGTCGGACTCGCCGCTGCGAGCTGACCCGAGCCTGAGAGGGAACAAAGCCTATGCGCCGCGTCGCCGTCACCGGTCTGGGCATAATATCGTCCATCGGCAATTCCGCAGCCGAGGTAGCGGCGTCGCTGAAGGCGGGGCAGCCGGGCATCGTTTTTGCCGAGGACTATGCCGAACGCGGTTTCCGCAGCCAGGTCAAGGGCGCGATCGACTTCGACATCGCGGCTCATATCGACAAGCGGGTGCTGCGGTTCATGGGGCCGGGATCCGCCTATGCCTATGCCGCGATGGGCCAGGCGATCGCCGATGCCGGGCTGACCGAGCAAGACGTGTCAAACCCGTCGACCGGGTTGATCGCAGGCTCCGGCGGCCCCTCGACCTCGGCCATGCTCGCGGCGCACCAGACGGTGCTGGAAAAAGGTGCGCCGAAACGCATCGGTCCCTTCGCCGTGCCGAAATGCATGAGCAGCACGGTCTCGGCCAACCTGTCGACCGCCTACAAGATCAAGGGCGTGAATTTCTCGATCACCTCGGCCTGCTCGACATCTCTGCATTGCATTGGCATGGCCGCCCAGCAAGTCATGCTGGGGCAGCAGGAGGTGATGTTCGCCGGCGGTGGCGAAGAGCTTGACTGGACCCTTTCCTGTCTCTTCGACGCCATGGGCGCGATGTCGTCGAAATTCAACGACAGCCCCGCGCGGGCCAGCCGGGCGTTCGATGCCGACCGCGACGGTTTCGTCATCTCGGGCGGCGGCGGCATGGTGGTGCTCGAGGATCTGGAGCGGGCCCTGGCGCGAGGTGCCAGGATTTATGCCGAGATCACCGGCTTTGGCGCCACGTCCGACGGCCACGACATGGTCGCCCCGTCCGGTGAGGGCGGCGAGCGCGCCATGCGGCTTGCGCTGAAGACCCTGCCGGACGACCGCTCGGTCGGCTATATCAACGCCCACGGCACTTCGACCCCGGTCGGCGATGTCGGCGAGGTCGAGGCCGTGCGCCGTGTCTTCGGCCAGGGTGACACCCCGCTGATCAGTTCGACCAAGTCGATGACCGGACACGCCCAGGGTGCCGCGGGGGCGCTCGAGGCGATCTTCTGCCTTCTGATGCTGGACCAGGATTTCATCGCACCCTCGATCAATGTCGAAACGCTCGACCCCGCGCTCAGCCCCAACGAGATCGCCACGGCCTGCGTCGAAAACGCAGGGCTCGACACGGTGATGACCAATTCCTTCGGCTTCGGCGGCACCAACGGTTCGATGCTGCTTTCGCGATTTCACGGGTGACGGGACATGTCTGAACTGATGCGCGGCAAGCGCGGGCTGATCATGGGGGTGGCGAACGAGCGCTCCATCGCCTGGGGCATCGCCCGCGCGATGGCCGACGAGGGGGCCGAGCTTGCCTTCACCTATCAGGGCGACGCCTTTGGCAAGCGCGTGCGCCCGCTGGTCGAGTCGCTGGGCTCCGACATCATGGTCGATTGCGACGTCATGGATCCCGCCAAGATGGACATGGCGTTCGAGGCGCTGGCCGCAGCCTGGGACCGTATCGACTTTGTCGTTCACGCGATCGCCTATTCCGACCGGGCCGAACTAACCGGTCGTTTCATCGATACCAGTCTCGAGAACTTCACCAATTCGCTGGCCATCTCCTGTTATTCGCTGATCGACGTCACACGCCGCGCGCGGCCCCTGATGGCCGGCGGCGGGACCGTCCTGACCCTGACCTATCAGGGGTCGAACCGGGTGACGCCCTACTACAATGTGATGGGCGTGGCCAAAGCGGCACTTGAATCGTCGGTTCGCTACCTCGCCAACGATCTCGGACCCGACGGCATCCGTGTAAACGCTATCTCGCCCGGACCGATGAAAACCCTCGCCGGGGCCGCGATCGGCGGGGCGCGCAAGACCTTCAAACACACGGACATGAACGCCCCCCTCCGCGCCAATGCCACGCTGGAGGCGGTGGGCGGGACCGCCGTTTATCTTGCCAGCGATTACGGCGCCTGCACCACGGGCGAGATCGTACGCGTCGACGGCGGCTATCACGTTTTGGGCATGCCGCAGACCGAGAACCTCTGACGCGAACCCGCCGACATGACGCCGGCCATTGCGCACATTGTCTGAAAGAAGGGTCGCCTTTTGGCATGGACCAGACGTTCGCAATCTGCATTCTGGCGCGGAATCAAGGCCGAAGGCCGCCGCGCCATCGCCGACCCGCCCCGAAGGGGAGGCGATTTTCTGACGTTGCGTATCGCATTGAGGTCGTTCGGACTTTGCCAGGATAAAGCGAGCCGTTTAGACGTAATGGCCGCCTCCCCCCGGGTCGGCGATGGCACGGCTTATCTCTGAATAAGCAACGTCCGCTCAACGCCAAAACCCGTCATCCCCGTCATGTCCTTTACCGTTACGCGCCGTGCGCCGTCTCCGGATCCTCCCCCCATTCGAAGATCACCAGCCCCTCGGTCTCGCGCCCTTGCGCCTTGCGATAAAGCCCGCGCGCGGCGGCGTTCCCGGCCTCGGTTCCAAGCCACGCATAGCCGCATCCCCGCTCGTGTCCCACCGCCAGGATCGCCGTCATCAGCCGCGTGCCAATGCCCCGGCGCAGCCAGTCGTCCCCAACCCCGACCTCGTTGATCCAGAACTGCGGCGGCTTGTCGGGGTGAAGATACACCACACCCGACGCCATGCCCACGACCAGCCCGTCCGCCAGCGCCACCACCATCTCATGCGCCTCCGAGGCCAGAAACGCGGCCGTGTGGTCCGGGTCCACGGCCAGATCGAAGACCCCCTTGGCCACGCGATCCAAAACGCGCGCGTCCTCTGGACCCAGCCGCCGAATGGTGATTGTCTGATCCTCCATGGCCCCATTCAGGCCGGAGACGTCATGAAACTGCAAGACCTGGATGTCATCGTCACCGCCCCGCCGCCGCCCGGCTGGGGTGGCCGGTACTGGATCCTGGTGAAGCTGACCACCGACACCGGCATCACCGGCTGGGGGGAGTGCTATGCCGCGTCCGTCGGACCCGAGGCGATGACCCACGTGATCCGTGACGTCTTTGCCCGCCACATGGCGGGCGAAAATCCCGAAAACATAGAGCTGATGTTCCGCCGCGCCTATTCGTCGGGCTTCACCCAGCGCCCCGACCTGACCGTCATGGGCGCCTTTTCGGGGCTCGAGATCGCCTGCTGGGACATTCTGGGCAAGGACCGCGGGCGGCCTGTCTGGGCGCTTTTGGGCGGCCGGATGAACGAGCGCATTCGCGCCTATTCCTACCTCTACCCCCTGCCGCACCATCCGCTGCCCGATTTCTGGGTCTCACCCGAAATGGCCGCCGAAAGCGCGGCAAACCTGGTCGAAAAGGGCTATACGGCCGTCAAATTCGACCCCGCAGGACCCTATACAATCCGCGGCGGGCATCAGCCCGCGATGACCGACATCGAAACCTCGGTTGCGTTCTGCAGGGCGATCCGCGAGGCGGTCGGCAACCGGGCCGATCTGCTGTTCGGCACCCATGGCCAGTTCAATCCTGCCGGCGCGATCCGCCTTGGCCAGGCGCTGGAGCCGTTTCAGCCGCTCTGGTTCGAGGAACCGATCCCGCCCGACAACCTGTTGGATTTCGCCCAGATCGCTCAGGCCGTCCGCATCCCACTGGCCACCGGCGAGCGGCTGACCACCAAGGCCGAGTTCGCGACGCTGCTGCGCACCGGCGGCGCCAGCATCCTGCAGCCCGCCCTGGGTCGTGCGGGCGGGATCTGGGAGATGAAGAAGACCGCGGCACTTGCCGAGGCCTTCGGCGCCCAGCTGGCGCCGCATCTCTATGCCGGCCCGGTCGAATGGGCCGCGAACATCCACCTTGCCGCCTCGATCCCCAACCTCCTGATCGCCGAGAGCATCGAGACCGAGTTCCACGCAGCCCTGATCGGAAACGGCATTTCCGTCGACGACGGCTTTATCCATCCGCCCGAGGCGCCGGGCCTTGGCATCGAGGTCGACGAGGTGCTGGCGCGGGCTCATCCCTATACCGGCACCGGCCTGCATCTGGAAATGCAGGAGGCGCCGTGTGACTATCGAAACGGCAATGTTTTCGAAGGAGGTGCGCCGCTCAAGTCGTGAAACGGAAAAATCGCACAGATTTTTGATGCATTTCAATGCACTTAAACGCAATTCGTGCCTGATTGTTCATCAAACGGCAACAATTGCCTTAGAATTGCCGCAATTCCGGTGTAACTTAATCCCAGCTAAACAAGAACTCACCAGTTTCTGCGCAAAGTAGCGTGGTACGATTTCCTCCCTGACTGGACAGGCTGTGCTTCGGCATAGCCTTTTTTTTAGCTCGCAACAGCCCCGTAAGCGGCGTGATGGGCCCGGAACAGCGCACGCAACCCGGCCCGCGTCCGCAGGCCGCTCAGCGACTGGCGCAGCGTGCCCTCGGCATCGAACAGCAACAGCGTGACGTGCGGCGCACGGTGCGTTTTGGCGAACGCGCCGCCCTCTTCGGTGCGGATGTTGGCGATCAGATAGACCAGAGCGCATTCGTCGAACCCTGCCAGGGCGCGGCGGGTTTCGCGCTGCAGAGCCGTGCAGGCCGGGCATTGCGGATCGTGGACCTGGACGACGGCGGGCTTGCCCTGGCCGCCCATCTCCTGCCGGATTTGCGGGATGCCGCACGTTTCGGCTTCTTCATCGGCCAGCCTCCGCACCGATGCAATCAGACCGGCCGCCCGGCGCCCGACGGGCAAAGCACGTGCCGTCACGGATCGCGCACAATCCCGTCAGACCTGCAAAGGCTCGATCAACTCCGGTCCCGCTGCCCGATTCGAGTTGACTGCCGGATCGACCCGGTGGAACGCAAAGGCATCGTCCGGCGGGGGGTGCATCAACGTGGCCGCGCCCTTGCCCGACTCGCCAAGCCACAGCGCCCAGTCGGCGGGCGCGATGCTGACCGGCATACGATGGTGGATGCCGCTGATCGGGCCGTTGGACTGCGTGGTGACGATGGCGCAGGTGGTCAGAGGCGCGTCGCCACGGTCCCAGACCTGCCAGATCCCGGCAAAGGCGATCGGCGCGCCGCCGTTGCGCCAGATATACCAGGGCAACCGCTTGCCGTCGGCATCCTTGGTCCATTCGTAGAACCCCGTCGCCGGGATCAGGCAGCGCCGTTCCCGGCAGGCCGACCGGAAGGCGGGCTTTTCGGCAATCGTCTCGGCCCGGGCATTGATCAAGAGCGGGCCGTCGCTTGGCGTCTTGTACCAATGCGGCAGAAACCCCCAGCGCATCGCTACCAGACGCCGCGCACCCTCGGCACCGGACGTGACAGCATGTACCCGGTTCGTCGGGCAGACATTGTAGTTGGGCAGATCGGGCAGATCGTTCGCCGGGATCGCTTCGAACAGTTCCACGATCTCGTCGGGCTCCAAAGTGATCGCGAAACGTCCGCACATGGGCGAGTTCCTATCCGGCTGTGCGCTGCGACGGGGCCGCCAGGCAGGCGGCGACCCCGAAGGATGACGCGGCGGGCCGCCCGGCCCGCCCGGAGCGGATCACTCGACCCGCGTGATGCGGCCTTCGACCATCGGCATCACCGGCCCCTGCGCGGCCATGTAGTCGGCCAGCACATCGGCCAGATCGGGGCCGAAGTCATAGGCGTCCATCGCGCCGGAGACGAACATCTTATAGCCGTCGCCGCCGTTGCGGACGAAGTTGTTGGTCACGATGCCATAGACCGCCTCGGGGTCGATCGGTTCACCCGCGACCATCACCTCGGTGACCCGGCCCTCGTTCGGTGCCACCGACGGATCCCAGGTAAAGCTCAGGCCCGCCACCTGCGGGAAACGGCCCTTGACCTCTTCCACCTGGCTGACGCCGTTTTCCAGCGCGTCGATGATCACCTGGCCCTTGGCCTGGAAGGTCGACAGCGTGTTCTGAAACGGCAGCACCGTCATCACCTCGCCCATGGTCACGTCGCCTTCGTCGATCGAGGCGCGGATGCCGCCCGAGTTGGCGAACGCCACCTGGATTCCCTGATCCTTGACCCGGTCGAGCATCGCGTCGGCCACAAGGTTGCCCATCGGGCATTCCATGATCCGGCAGACTGCGCGGTCGCCCTCGATCACACCGCCCGACTGCGCCACCACCTTGTTGCGGATCTCGTCCAGCGGCACCGCCAGCTCGGCGATGCGCTCCTTCGTGGCGGGATGCTCGACCACCCCGCCGTCCATCACGATGGGCTCGCCCACGGCTTCGGTGATCACGCCGTCGTCGTCGAAGGTGACGTTCAACTCGCCCAGGAATTTGCCATAGGCATAGGCTTGCACGATCGCCGTCGTGCCGACCATCGTCGGGTAGGGCCCCTTGGCGTTCTCGGCGGTGTTCGACAGATAGGTGTTGTCGTGCCCGCCGACGATGATGTCGACCTCGGGAACCGCGGCGGCGAGGGCCTGATCGACCTGATAGCCCGAGTGGCTGAGCACGATGATCTTGTTGATCCCGTTCGCCTGCATCCGCTCGACCTGCATGGCCACCGCCTCGATCGGATCGCTGAAGACCACGTTCGGCCCGGGGCTCGACAATTCGTCCGTATCCACCGGCGTCAGCCCGATCAGCCCCAGCCGCTCACCGCCGCGTTCGAGGATCACCGCCTTCTGGATCGCATCGTTCAGCAGCGGTTCGGTCGACACGTCGGCGTTCGACATCAGGATCGGGAAATCCACCGACTCGGTGAAGCCTTTCAGAACTTCGGGCCCGTCGTCGAATTCGTGGTTGCCCACGGTCATCGCGTCATAGCCCATCTTGTTCATCATTTCGGCCGCGACCCGGCCTTTGTAGTAGGTGTAGAACAGCGACCCCTGGAACTGGTCCCCGCCATCGACGAGGATGTAGTTGTTGGTGCGCGCCTTGGCCTCTTCCACCGCCGTCATCAGCCGGGCCGAGCCGCCGAAGCACTTGCCCTCGGCATTGTCCTCGGCCGAACAGCCGCTGTCGTATTTGCTGATCGGTTCGAACCGGGAATGGAAGTCGTTGGTGTGCAGAACGGTCAGCGAATAATCGGCCATCGCCATGCCGGCGCCTAGGCCGAGCATCGCGGCCGATGAAAGGAATCGAGCGAGCATTGGAACCCCCTATTGCTTTGATACCCGTAGAGTGGCGCCGTGCTGCGCGGGAGTCAAAGCGGATTCATCGAGCCCGCAGCCCTAGGTCAAATCCATGCCCATCCCTGAGAGCCTGGCTGCCTCGCGACACGGCTTCGGTCAGGGGCACCGGCAAGCCTTGACCGGATGCCGCGCGCAATTTTCGTGCCGTTGTCGCCTGGCGCCACAATATCCAGCTTTACGTCGGCTGTCGGGATTTGGACCTGCCGCCGGGCCCCATCTTCCGCCTTGACCCGCGCCACGTGCCGGGCGATCAGTGATCCATGTTGATCTACAAGATTTTCCGCACCGAAGAATGGGCCGCCCTGCAGGCCGGCGGCGCCACCGAAGGTGCTCCCGTCGATCTGGCCGACGGCTATATCCATTTCTCCACCGCCGATCAGGCGCCGGAAACCGCTGCGAAGCATTTCGCGGGCGAGACAAGCCTGATGCTGATCGCCGTCGAGACGGCTGCGCTTGGGGATGCCCTGAAATGGGAGCCCTCGCGCGGCGGAGAGCTGTTTCCACATCTCTATGCACCGCTGCGTTCGGATCAGGTGGCCTGGGCCAAGCCCCTGCCCCCTGCGGACACCGGCCATCTCTTCCCCGAGGAGATCGTGGGCCATGTGAACCCGACGCGCCCGCAATTCGAGGCTTTCAAGGCCCTCGACCGCGACCATCCGCTCGACATGCTGAACCTCATCCGCCTGCGCACCCGCGCCGGCTATGCAGCCGACCACGAACTGGCCGAGGCGGGCCTCTCGGGCGCGGAAGCCTACAGCAACTACGGACGCGAGACGGCCCCGATCCTGGCACGCGTCGGCGGCAGCATCCTTTGGCGCGGCCAGTTCCAGTCGGTGATGATCGGCCCGGACGGCGAGCGCTGGGACCACGCCTTCATCGCCCGCTATCCAAGCGCGCACGCGTTTCTGGCGATGGTCACCGATCCTGGTTATCGCAGCGCGTCCGTCCACCGCACGGCCGCCGTGCGGACCTCTCGCCTGATCCGCTGTGCGCCGGCAGAGGCCGGGACCGCGTTTGGATGAGCCTGACCGAGCGCATCGGCCTTGCCGCGCTGCGCCTTGTCGATCCGGAAACCGCCCATGGTCTGGCCCTGCGCGCGCTGAGGTCCGGCCTCGCCCCCCTGCCCGGCCCCGTGACGTCGCCGCGGCTGGCCACCAGTCTCGCCGGGCTCGACCTGCCCAACCCGGTTGGCCTTGCCGCCGGGTTCGACAAGAATGCCGAGGCGGTGGGCCCGCTGATGCGCGCGGGCTTCGGCTTTGTCGAGGTCGGTGCCGCCACCCCGCGGCCGCAGCCCGGCAACCCGCGCCCGCGTCTTTTTCGGCTGGCGCAGGACCACGCCGCAATCAACCGTTTCGGGTTCAACAACGACGGCATGCAGGCCATCGCCGCGCGCCTTGCCCGGCGTCCCGCCGGCATCCCGGTCGGCCTGAACCTCGGCGCGAACAAGGACAGCCCCAACCGCGCCGCCGATTTTGCCGAGGTTCTTCGGCAGTGCGGCCTGCATGTCGATTTCGCGACCGTCAACGTCTCGTCGCCGAACACCGAGCGCCTGCGCGACCTGCAGGGGGCCGACGCGCTTGCCGCGCTGCTGGACGGTGTCATGGAGGCCCGCGCCGCGATGGAAGCCCCGGTTCCGGTCTTCCTCAAGATAGCCCCCGACTTGGACGCGGCCGAAGAGGCCGAAATCGCCCGCACGGCAATGGCGGCCGGCGTCGACGCAATCGTCGCCACCAACACGACGCTGGCCCGCGACGGACTGCAAAGCCCTGCAAGAAACGAGGCCGGGGGGCTGTCCGGCGCACCGTTGTTCGAGCGCTCGACGCGGATTCTGGCGCGCCTGCGGCAATTGACCGACGGTGCGCTGCCGCTGATCGGCGTCGGCGGCATCGGATCGGCGGAAGACGCCTATGCCAAGATCAAGGCAGGAGCGACCGCCGTGCAGCTTTATACCGCGATGACGTACAAGGGCCTGTCTCTGGCGGCCCGGATCGCAAGGCGGCTCGACGCCCTGCTTGTCCGCGACGGTCATGCCAATGTCGCCGAAGCGGTCGGAACCGGAACGGAGGATTGGCTATGACCCGAGTGACCATCTGGCACAACCCGCGCTGCTCGAAATCCCGCCAGACGCTCAAGCTTCTGCAGGACCGCGGTGTCGAGATCACGGAACGGCGGTATCTCGACGATCCGCCGAGCTCCGTGGAAATCCGCGAAGCGCTGTCGCTGCTGGGCCTTCCGGCGATTGCCATGATGCGCCCGAAGGAGCCCGAGTTTCGCGCCGCGGGTCTGGCGAAGGACAGTCCCGAAGACGCGCTGATTGCCGCGATGGCGGCAACGCCCAAGCTGATCGAACGGCCCATCGTGTTCGCCGACGGCAGGGCCGCCCTCGGACGCCCGCCCGAGGCCGTGCTCGACATCCTTTGACGCCGAACGGACCTGACAGGGGGTTTTGCGCGCAGGCTTGTACTGCAAGCGCATCACAGCAGAGCGTCACGCGCCCGCAACCGCGCGCGGTTGCGGGCATCTTCCGCCGCCGCCCGCGGCTTTGGCGCGGGCGCTGCAGCATGCTAACGATCAGGGAAAAGGAGCCGGCCCGATGCCCGACGCCCGCGACCTCTATGGCGTGATCCCCTACCTTCCCTCTCCGCTGACCGGCGACGGCGGTATCGACCGCGACACGCTGGCCCGGCTCTGCGATTACCTGATCGGCGAAGGCGTGCATGGGCTGACGCCGCTCGGCAGCACCGGCGAGTTCGCCTATCTCGACTTCGACCAGCGCCGCACCGTCGTGGCAGCCGTCGTCGAGGCCGCCGCGGGCCGGGTTCCGGTCATCGCCGGGGTTGCGTCCACATCGACCCTCGACGCCGTCCGCCAGGCGCGGGAATGGGCCGCGTTGGGTGCCGACGGCATCCTGGCTGTCCTTGAGGCGTATTTCCCGGTGCCGGAGGACGGCGTTGTCGACTATTTCACCGCTGTCGCGGACGCCACGGACCTGCCGGTGACGCTGTACACAAATCCGAATTTCCAGCGTTCCGACCTTACGCTGTCCGCCATCGACCGGCTCGCCGGGCACCCGAACATCCGCTATCTCAAGGATGCCTCGACCAATACCGGGCGGCTGCTGACGGTGCTGAACAGTGTCGGAGACCGGCTTGGCGTTTTCGCCGCCTCCTCGCATATCACGACAGCGGTGATGCTGATCGGCGGGCGCGGCTGGCTGGCCGGGCCGTCCTGCCTTGTACCTCGGCAAAGCGTCCGGCTCTATGAGCTGTGCCGCGCCGGCGACTGGGACACGGCGATGGAGTTGCAGCGCGACCTGTGGGCCGTGAACCAGGTGTTCGCCCGCTTCAATCTCGCCGCGGCCGTCAAGGCGGGGCTGAGGCTGCAAGGTTTCGACTGCGGCGACCCGGCGCCACCGCAGGCCAAACTCGACGAGACCGAAATCACGCAAATCCGGCTTGCGCTGGAGCGCGTGAAAGCGCTTTGAGCGCGAAATTCTCTTGCACGCGTTTTTTTGCTAGGATTTTCACAAAACCCTTGCCCGCTCACCCGCGGGTGGCCTGTGCCTCCAGCGCCGGATAACGCAGTCCCAGCGTCACCCCCCGCGCCACGAACGAGACCAACAGCGCCAGCCACAGCCCGTGATTGCCCATCGCCGGCACCAGCACCGCCACCGCCACGCAATAGATGGCCGCCGACACCGCCATCATGTTGCGCATGTCCGCCGACCGCGTCGCCCCGATGAAGATGCCGTCGAACATCCACGCCGCCACGCCCGTCAGCGGTGCAAAAACCATATAGATCAGGTAGATCCGCGCCTCGGCCCGGACCTGCGCCGACGTCGTCATCAGATCCACGACCCACGTGCCGAACAACGCGAACACCGCGGTCAGGATCAAGACCGAGATCAGCCCCCAGAACGACGTCAAGAGCGCCCCGCGCCGCAATCGCCCGCGAGCCCGCGCGCCCATTGCCTGGCCCACCAGCGCCTCGGCCGCGAAGGCGAACCCGTCCAGGGCAAAGGCCGTGACATGCAGGAACTGGATCAGGATCTGGTTCGCCGCCAGTGTCACGTCGCCGAAATCCGCCCCCAGAAACAGAAACGAGACAAAGATCGCTTCCAGCAGCAGCGACCGGATCAGGATATCGCGATTGACCGCCGCCATGCGCCATACGGCGACCCTGTCGAAGACCCGCGCCCAGGCGTGCCAGTCCGGCCCGGAAAACGCCGGCCGGCAGAGCCACAGCCCCAGGCCGAAGGCGCTCCACTCCGCGAGGAAGGTCGCCAGCGCCACGCCCTCGACGCCCCAACCCAGCCCCAGCACGAACCACAGGTCCAGAACGATGTTCACGCCGTTCATCCACAACTGCAGCGCCATGACCGACCGCGCGCGTTCCAGCGCGATCAGCCAGCCGGTGATCCCGAAGATCGCAATCGCGCCGGGCGCCGACCAGATCCGGATCGCCATGTAATCGCGCGCCAGCCCCTCGACCTCGGCCGAGGCGGGCGAGATCCGGAATGCCACCCAGAAGAGCGGCGCCTGCAGAAGGATCAACGCCAGGCCGCCCGCGACGCCGATCATCAGCGCCCGCATCAGCAACGCCGACACTTCGGACCGGTCGCCCGCACCGTGGGCCTGGCTGGTCAGTCCCACGGTTCCCATGCGCAGGAACCCAAAGATCCAATAGACCGCGGTCAGGACAATCGCGCCGATCCCGACGGCGCCGATCGGTGCGGCAGCGCCCATCTGACCGACAACGCCGGTGTCCACTGCGCCCAGAATCGGCACCGTGGCGTTGGAAATCATGATCGGCACCGCGATCTTCAGCACGCGCCCATGGGTCAGCGCGCCGGAGTCCAAGGTCATTCAGCTGGCTCTGTCCTGGCTGGCATCAAAAAATGCCCGGTCGCCTGAGCGAACAGCCTCGCGCGGTTGTCCTGCCAGGCCTCGACATGGACCGAGGCATAGCGCCGACCCGACCGGTTGACCCGCGCCCGCGCATAGGCGTCGCGTGGCAGGCCCGACCGCAGGTAGTCCACCGTGAAATCAATGGTTTTCGGCAGCCGCGGCAGGTGTTGCGGATCGACCGTGGTGGGGTCGATCTTGCCGGACTCGATGTCCTCCCAAAGGTAGGACCACGACAGCTCGATGATCGCCGCCACCTCCAGAAAGGCCGCAATCGCACCGCCATGCAGGGCCGGCAGGATCGGGTTGCCGATCAGCTTGTCGTCATACGCCAGCAAGGCGGTCAGCTCGTCGCCATGCCGCTCGAAGGAGATACCGAGAAACCGGATATACGGCACCCCGTCGACCAGCGCCTTCAGCGCCGCGTCGCGCCGCTGCTTGACCACCTGAACCGGCTCTGGCCTGGGCCGGGGCGCCATCATCCGCGCTCCACGGTAAAGGCGCCGGTGGCCGCGGCGACCGGATTGTCGCGGTCGTCATCCATCGCCCAGGCCCGCACGAAGGCCACCGAGCGGGTCACGTGATAGCACTCGGCGCGCGCGGTGATCGCCTGCCCGGGCACCGCCGCGCGCATGTAGTCGATGCGCAGATCGATCGTCGCGGTGCCGTGCGTGGCGTCGGGGTGGCTCATCACCGCAGCGCCGCCGCAGGTGTCCATCAGCGCCGACACCGCCCCGCCGTGGATCACGCCGGTTTCGGGATCGCCGATCAGCCGGTCGTCATAGGGCATGGTGATCTCTGCCGCCCCCGGTTCCAGCGCGGTCAGCCGCATGCCCAGTGCCCGCGAATGCGGCAACGCCTCGATGAACTGGCTGGCGATCTTAAAGCTTTTGTCGGTCATACCCGCCCCGGCCTGAAACGCCCTGCGGTTATTGGCGCTTACTCCTGCGCCCGCAAGTGCTAACTTTAGCAATTGAGAGCTGTTCGCAATCTCGGGTTTTTATTTGGGATCCCTGATCAGGTCCCGCCCGCTTTGCCGGGCCGCGCGCAGATGTGCCACACCGGCAATTGAAACGACCCGCAAACCGCCCTACCCTCGACCCATGGCTGGGGACAAGCTCAACTTCAAGGAGATGTGCGCACGGTTCGACGTGACCCCGCGCACCCTTCGCTATTACGAATACATCGAACTGCTCGCGCCCGAAAAAGACGGACGGTCCCGGTTTTACGGCCCGCGCGAAACCGCGCGCATGACGCTGATCCTGCGGGGCCGCCGATTCGGCTTTTCCCTGGAAGAGATCCGCCAGTGGCTGCTGCTTTACGAAGCACAGGGCACCGGCGCACAATTCCGCGCCTTCGTCGATCTCGCCGATCGCCAGCTTGCCGCCCTGGCGACCCAGCGCCGCGATCTCGACGTCACCATCTCAGAGTTGAAGGCCCTCCGCGACGAGGTGGCCGGAAATCTCGGCTGACGCCCCGCTCGCCGCAAATAAATCGAAATGACGTGACGTTTTCTTTACGTGCACGTCACCTTCTCTTGCGAGACTCACTGCAAACGCGCATTTGAGAGAAAGCGCGACTCAGCCAGAAGAAGACGAACGCGAGATGACCGAAGACGTCATGACAATCCGCCAGATGTGCGACGAGTACGGCGTCACGCCGCGCACGCTCCGCTTTTACGAATCCAAGGAGCTTCTGTCGCCGATCCGCCAAGGCAACCGCCGGCTGTTCACCCGCCGCGACCGCGCCCGCCTCAAACTGATTCTGCGCGGCAAGCGCTTTGGATTTTCTCTGGAAGAAATTCGCCAGCTTCTCGACCTCTACGACATGGGCGACCAGCAACAGACCCAGTTTCGCCGCACCTACGAGATCGCGAAGGAGCGACTCGTCGACATGGAACGCCAGCGCGACGAACTGATCGAGGCGATTGAGGATTTGAAAGAACAGCTCGAATGGGGCCGCAAAATGATCGAGTCGTTCGATTCCGGCCCTGCAACAGACACGGCGAAAGATTAACGCAACGGAGCCCCGCCATGCCCAGCTACACCGCCCCGACCAAGGACATGCAGTTTCTGCTGCACGACATGCTGAATGTCTCGGCCTCCGACATTCCGGGATATGACGAGCTTGACCGCGATTTCACCGCGGCGATCCTGGACGAAGCCGGCAAGATCAGCGTCGAGGTTCTGGCCCCGTTGAACGCCGTCGGCGATCACGAAGGCTGTGCGCTGGAAAACGGCGTGGTGCGCACGCCCGCCGGGTTCAAGGCGGCTTACGACCAGATGCGCGAAGGTGGCTGGATGGGCCTCGATGCGGATCCCGAATACGGCGGACAGGGCATGCCCTATCTGATGGGCAGCGCGGTGGGCGAGATGTTCGTGTCGGCCAACATGGCCTTCAACATGTACCAGGGTCTGACCCACGGCGCCTATTCCGCGATCCACGCCCACGGCACCGAGCAGCAAAAGGCCACCTATCTGCCCAATATGATCGAGGGGCGCTGGTCCGGCACGATGAACCTGACAGAGCCGCATTGCGGCACCGATCTGGGCCTGATCCGCACCAAGGCGGAACCGCAGGACGACGGCAGCTATCGCATCACCGGCCAGAAAATCTGGATCTCGGCGGGCGAGCACGACCTGTCGGAAAACATCATCCACCTGGTCCTGGCCAAGATCCCCGGTGGCCCCGACGGCGTGAAAGGCATCTCGCTGTTCATCGTGCCGAAGTTCCTGGTCAACGACGACGGCTCGCTGGGCGCGCGCAATTCGGTCACCTGCGGCGGGCTGGAATCCAAGATGGGCATCCACGGCAACGCCACCTGCGTGATGAACCACGACGGGGCCGTGGGCTATCTTGTCGGCGAGCCGCACAAGGGCATGCGCGCGATGTTCACCATGATGAACGAGGCGCGGCTGGGCGTCGGCCTGCAAGGCTATGCCCAGGGCGTCGTCGCCTATCAGAACGCCCTTGGCTTTGCGCAGGATCGCCTGCAGGGCCGCGACGTGACCGGTGTGAAGAACCCTGACGGGCCCGCCGATCCGATCATCGTCCACCCGGACGTGCGCCGGAACCTTCTGATGCAGAAGAGCTTTGTCGAGGGCGCGCGTGCCTTCGTCTTCTGGGGCGCGCAGATGATCGACCGCGCCAAGCGTCTCGAAGATGCCGACGCGGATGCGATGATCTCGCTTCTGACCCCGGTCATCAAGGGCTTCCTGACCGACAAGGGGTTCGAGACCACGGTGCTGGCCCAGCAGACGTTGGGCGGATCGGGCTTTACCAAGGAGTGGGGGCTCGAGCAGTTCGTCCGCGACGCCCGGATCACCATGATCTACGAAGGAACGAACGGCATCCAGTCGCTTGACCTCGTGGGCCGCAAGCTGCCGCAGAACGGCGGCAAGACCATCATGGCCTTCTTCGAGATGGTGAAAGGCTTCTTGAAGGAAAACGAGGGCCATGCCGAGCTGAAGGCCGGATTCCTCGACCCGCTCAAGGCGGCGTCGAAGGATCTGCAGGCGGCGGGGATGTATTTCATGTCCGAAGGCCTGAAAAACCCCAATGCGGCCCTGTCGGGATCATACGATTTCATGCATCTTTTCGGCCATGTCAGCCTGGGGCTGATGTGGGCACAGATGGCCAAGGCCAGCTATGCCGCGCTCGAAGCCGGCGCGTCGGACGAGGAGTTCTACAAGACCAAGCTTGCGACGGGCCGCTTCCACATGGCCCACCAGCTGCCCGCAACCGCGATGCATCTGGCGCGCATCCGGTCCGGTGCCGAGCCGGTGATGACGCTGGACGCGGCGAATTTCTGAGCAAGGCGGGGGGAACCCCGCCTTACGCGCGTTTGACCCGGAGGATCGATGCCGAAACGCTTCCGCCTGACCCGCCGCTTCAATGTCGGGATGACTGAGGACGGCTACCGCCGCCTGAAACGGTTCGCCGCCGAGGCCGGGCTGGACGAGGGTGAAGCCCTGTCGTTTCTCTTCGAACATTTCGACAGTGTGACGAACCACGAAAACCTCACCGCCCGGCTGCGGCTGTTCAATTCCGAGTTGGAAGCCAGGAAGAAATAGCGGAGGACCGGATGACCGACTTGTCGCCGACGAACTGGATGACGGATGAGCACCGGATGCTGGCCGACATGACGCGGGCCTTCATCGAAAACGAATGGGCACCGCATTTCGACCGCTGGCGGAAACAGGGAGAGATGGACAAATCGACCTGGACCCAGGCGGGCGAGCTGGGCCTCTTGTGCCCGTCGGTCCCCGAGGAATATGGCGGCGCTGGCGGCGATTTCGGGCATGAGGCGGTGATCCTGATGGAAGGCAGCCGCGCAAATCTGGCAAGCTGGGGCCACGGCATCCACTCTGGCATCGTCGCCCACTACATCCTGGCCTACGGCACCGAAGAGCAGAAGAAACGCTGGCTGCCAAAGATGGTTTCGGGCGAGATGGTCGGCGCGCTGGCGATGACCGAACCGTCCGGCGGATCGGACGTGCAGAATCTCAAGACCCGTGCAATCCGCGACGGCAATGTCTATCGTCTGACCGGTCAGAAGACCTTTATCACCAACGGCCAGCATGCAGACCTGGTCATCGTCGCCGCCAAGACCGACCCCTCGGGCCGCGCCAAGGGAACATCGCTGGTGGTGGTCGAGACCGAGGGCGCCGACGGCTTCGCCCGAGGCCGGAATCTGGAAAAGATCGGCTGCCATGCCGCCGACACGTCAGAACTTTTCTTCGACAATGTCGCCGTGCCGCCCGAAAACATCCTTGGCGGCGAAGAGGGTCAGGGCTTTTACCAGATGATGCAGCAGCTGCCCCAGGAACGGCTGATCATCGCCTGCGGCGCGGTCGGCGCGATGGAGGGCGCGGTCGAGCGCACCATCGCCTATGCCCGCGAACGCCAGGCCTTCGGTGGCCCGATCATGCAGTTCCAGAATACCCGGTTCAAGCTGGCGGAGTGCCAGACGAAGACCGCCGTCGCGCGCGCCTTCCTGAACGAATGCATTGCCGAACACCTCCGGGGTGCGCTGTCCGTCGAGAAGGCGGCGATGGCGAAGTACTGGGTGACGGACACCCAGGGCGAGGTGCTGGACGAATGCCTGCAGCTGCATGGCGGCTACGGCTTCATGCAGGAATATGCGGTGGCCGAGATGTGGACGGATGCGCGGGTTCAGCGCATCTATGGCGGGACGAACGAGATCATGAAGGAGCTGATCTCGCGCAGCTTTTCCGGGGACCGGCCGTGACCGTTCCGCGCCGGATCAGGAATTGCGCCGCGCAAGCGCGTCGCCGCGGGCGCCGCTTCGCGGCGCGCCTGCGGCCTGAGTATTTTCGCCAGGATGAAGGGGAAGCCACGGCTCCACCCCACCACCTGGGGCGTCAGACGCATCGGCGGCGGGGCTTCACCCTGGACGGTCATCGGCTCTCCAGCCTGTACCGTGCCGCCATTCACGCGGTATTGGGGTTAATATCCGGTGAACACACGGCTCCTTCATCCTGGCGGAAATACTCTGCGGGGGTGTGGGGGTGCGAACCCCCCACTCCAACGGCAGTCATCGGGAGCGACGCATGACCATGAAACTCTACTGCTTCGGCGAATCCGGCAATTCCTACAAGGCGGCGCTGACCATGGAACTGTCCGGTCTCGACTGGGAGCCGGTGTTCGTCGATTTCTTCAATGGCGAGGCGCGCAGCGACACTTACCGCAAGACCGTCAACGACATGGGCGAAGTCCCGGTTCTGGTCGACGGCGACGTCAAGCTCAGCCAGTCCGGCGCGATCCAGCAGTACATCACCGACAAGACCGGCATGCTCGGCGGACGGCCGGAGGATAAATACGAGGTCCTGCGCTGGGTTTTCTGGGACAACCACAAGATGTCGTCCCAGGCCGGCGTCACCCGGTTTCTGCTGAATTTCCTGCCCGAGGAAAAACGCCCGCTGGAGGCCATCGCATTTTTGCAGGGCCGGCTCGATGCCGCCTGTGACGTGCTCGACAAGGCGCTGGCGGGCCGCGACTGGCTGGTCGGAGACGGCATCACCGTCGCCGACATCTCGTGCTGCGCCTATCTCTACTACCCCGAACCCTTCGGCTTCGCCCGCGGCGACTGGGCCCATATCGACGGCTGGCTCGACCGCATCGCGGCCACGCCCGGCTGGAAACACCCCTATGACCTGATGCCCGGACACCCGTCGGACCGGGCCTGACGAAAGGACGACCCCCATGGAAGACGCCTATATCTACGACGCCGTACGCTCGCCCCGCGGCAAGGGCCGCAAGGACGGTTCGCTGCACGAGGTGACCGCCGCGAAACTCAGCGCCGACGTGCTGAACGCGATGAAGGCCCGGAATGATCTTGACGGTCACGCGGTCGAGGATGTGATCTGGGGCAACGTCACCCAGGTCGCCGAACAGGGCGGCTGTCTGGCGCGCACCGCGGTTCTGGCCTCGGATCTCGACGAGTCGATCCCCGGCGTGTCGATCAACCGCTTCTGCGCCTCTGGGCTGGAGGCCGTCAACATGGCCGCAAATCAGGTCCGGGGCGGCGCGGGCGACGCCTATATCGCGGGCGGGGTGGAGATGATGGGCCGCGTGCCGATGGGCAGCGACGGCGCCGCCATCGCCGCCGATCCGACGCTGGCGATGAAGACCTATTTCGTGCCCCAGGGCATCAGCAGCGACATCATCGCGACCGAATACGGTTTCACCCGCGACATGGCCGACGAACTGGCCGTGCGCAGTCAGAAGCGGGCCAAGGCCGCCTGGGACGACGGCCGGTTCGACAAATCCGTCATCGAAATCAAGGACCTCAACGGCCTGCCGATCCTGGCCCATGACGAATACATGCGCCCCCAGACCGACATGCAGTCGCTCGGCGCGCTGAAGCCCAGCTTCAAGGATATGGGCGAGGTGATGCCCGGCTTCGACAAGATCGCGCTGATGAAGTACCCGCATCTGGAGAAGATCGAGCATATCCACCATGCCGGCAATTCCAGCGGCATCGTCGACGGCGCGGCCGCGGTTCTTATAGGCAACAAGGCCTATGGCGAAAAGCACGGGCTGACCCCCCGCGCCCGGATCAAGGCCACCGCCAAGATCGGCACCGATCCGACGATCATGCTGACCGGCCCGGTGCCGGTGACCCAGAAGATCCTGGCCGAAACGGGCATGGAGATCGGCGATATCGACCTTTTCGAGGTCAACGAGGCCTTCGCCTCGGTCGTCCTGCGCTTCATGCAGGCCTTCGAGGTCGACCCCGAGGTTGTTAACGTCAACGGCGGTTCGATCGCCATGGGCCACCCGCTGGGCGCGACTGGCGCGATCATCCTCGGCACGCTTCTCGACGAGATGGAGCGGTCGGACCGCGAAACCGGCCTTGCCACGCTCTGCATCGGGTCGGGAATGGGGGCTGCCACTGTGATCGAGCGGGTCTGATGCCCAAGATCGACACCGCGAAGGTCACGTTCAGCAAGGCGTCGTCCTACCCCGAACCCTATGCCTCGATGATGTCCGGCCGCGGCTATCTGCGTCTGGGCGATGCGGGCGGACTGACCCAGTTCGGGGCCAATATCACGGTTCTGGATCCCGGCGGCATGTCGTCCATGCGGCACTGGCATGTGCACCAGGACGAGTTCGTGATGGTCACCGAGGGCGAGGTGGTCCTGGTCGAGGATCAGGGCGAGACCGTGATGCATCCCGGCGACTGCGCGGCCTTTCCGGCGGGCGTCGCGAACGGGCACCATTTCGTCAACCGCACCGGGGCCGAGGCGCGGTTTCTGGTGATCGGCACCCGCACGGATCACGAAATCGGCCATTATTCCGATGTCGACATGATGGTCGAGGACAAGGACGGCGTCATGCGCTTTACCAAGCGCGACGGCACATTGCTCAGGGAGGTCAAATGACCGCGCCGACCGCTACGCCCGACGACCCAGCCACCGTGCCGGCCGCCATGATCGTCAACGGCCAAAGCCGCATCCTCTGGAGCCGCACCACCGTAAAGGCCCGGCCATGACTCACATCGCATTCCCCGGCGGGCCGTCCTTGCGCCCTGCCCCCGTTTTCCCGCCTTCCGAAGGAGCCGCAGAATGACCGAATTCACCTATGCCGTCGACGCCGACGGCGTCGCCACCATCACCTGGGACGTGCCCGGCAAGTCGATGAACGTGATGTCCATTGAGGGCTCCAAACAGATGCTGGGCTTTATCGATGACGCGCTTGCCGACGACGCCGTCAAGGGTGTCGTCATCACCTCGGCCAAGCCGGATTTCGCCGGCGGCATGGATCTCAACGTGCTGGCGGAAATCAGGAACGCCGCGGGCGACAACCCGGCGGCGGGGTTGTTCAACTGGCTGCTGCAGACCCATGACGGCCTGCGCAAGATCGAACGTGCCGGGATGGACCCCAAGACCCTGAAGGGCGGCAAGCCCATCGCCTGTGCTTTGCCCGGCACCGCGCTTGGCATCGGCTACGAGATCGCGCTGACCACGCACCGCATCTTCGCCGCCGACAATCCCAAGGCGAAGATCGGCCTGCCCGAGATCATGGTCGGCCTCTTTCCCGGCGCCGGCGGCACCACGCGCCTGGTGCGCAAGCTGGGCGCCATGGCGGCCTCTCCCTACCTGCTGGAGGGCAAGCTGCTCGATCCTGCGAAGGCCAAGTCCGCCGGTCTGATCGATGAAGTGGTCCCGGCAGAGGATCTGCTCGCACGGGCCAAGGACTGGGTCCTGGCGGCCAAGGATGCCGATCTGGTGAAACCCTGGGATCAAAAGGGCTACAAGATGCCCGGCGGCACGCCCTATCACCCGTCGGGATACATGACCTATGTCGGCGCCGCCGCGATGGTTCACGGCAAGACCCAGGGCGTCTACCCCGCCGCCAAGGCGCTGCTGGCCGCCGCCTATGAAGGCGCGTTGGTGCCTTTCGATACCGCACTGAAAATCGAGGCGCGGCATTTCACCTCCGTGCTGATGAACCCGTCCTCCAGCGCGATGATCCGCTCGCTCTTCGTCAACAAGGGTGCGCTGGAAAAGGGTGCCGTGCGCCCGGTCGGCGTGCCCGATCAGACGGTGCGGAAGATCGGCGTGCTGGGCGCGGGCATGATGGGGGCCGGTATCGCGCTGGTCTCGGCGCTGGCCGGCATCGAGGTGGTGCTGATCGACCAGAGCCAGGAGGCCGCCGACCGCGGCAAGGCCTATACCGAAGCCCACATGGACAAGGGCATCCAGCGCCGCAAGGCGACGCCCGAGAAGAAGACCGAGGTCGAGGGGCGCATCACCGCGACCACCGATCTGCAGGCGCTGCAGGGCTGCGACCTGATCGTCGAGGCGGTGTTCGAGGATCCGGCCGTCAAGGCCGAGATGACCCGGAAGGTCGAGGCGATCATCCCTGCCGACTGCATCTTCGCCACCAACACCTCGACCCTGCCGATCACCGACCTGGCCAAGGCCAGCCAGAAGCCCGACCAGTTCATCGGTATCCATTTCTTCTCGCCCGTCGACAAGATGATGCTGGTCGAGATCATCAAGGGCAAGGAAACCGGCGACCGTGCGGTCGCCAAGGCGCTGGATTTCGTGCGCCAGATCAAGAAGACGCCCATCGTCGTCCACGACGCGCGGTTCTTCTACGCCAACCGCTGCATCATTCCCTACATCAACGAGGGCGTGCGCATGGTCGGCGAGGGGGTCGAACCGGCGCTGATCGAACATGCCGCACAGATGCTGGGCTTCCCCGTCGGGCCGCTGCAGCTCAACGACGAGACCTCGATCGATCTCGGCGTGAAGATCGCCAAGGCGACCAAGGCCGCGCTTGGCGACGCCTATGACGGCGGCGCGGACCATGTGCTGTTCTGGCTGTTTGAAGAGGGCCGGCTGGGCCGGAAGTCGAAGGCCGGGTATTATGACTATGACGACGCCGGCAAGCGCGCCGGCCTTTGGCAGGGCCTGCGCGACAAGTTCGGCACGGCAGGCGCCGATCAGCCGGACCTGCACGAGGTGCAGCACCGGCTGATGATGGCGCAAGTGCTGGAAGCCGTCCGCGCACTGGAGGAAAACGTGCTGATGGACATCCGCGAGGGCGATGTCGGCGCGATCCTCGGCTGGGGCTTCGCGCCGTGGTCCGGCGGACCGTTCAGCTGGCTCGACATGATCGGCGCGGCGAAGGCGGTCGAGATCTGCGACGCGCTCGAGGCGCGCCACGGGGCCCGCTTCAAGGCGCCCGACCTGCTACGGGATGTCGCTGCGAAGGGCGATGGTTTCTACGCCCGCTTCGCCGTTCAGGAAAAGACCGCGGCGTAACCGGGCAGCACCTGGCTCGCGGGAGTGTTCGCGGGGGTCCAATCCCCCGCGACGGCATCCTCGTCGCGCAGGCATTCCAACAGCAGGGCGGCTTCGTCGCACGTCAGGACCTCGTAGCCCGTGGCTTTGCACGCGCCGTCCAGCGTGGCGATCTCGAGCCCCTGGGCGCTGGGGCAGTGCACCAGCGCACCCGCATTGGCGAACACAATCTCGTCCTCGTCGAAATGCAGCTGGATCACGTCCAGCGCCACCGTCTCGGGCACCACGCGTTCGATGCCGCGGAACCCGTCGAGATCGGCCGCCCTGACCAGCGTGAAGGGGTCGCCATAGAGCAGATCCGCCGCGTCGCTTTCCAGCATGACCGACTGTTCCGGCAGCACGGTCATTTCCTGCTGATTGCCAAGCGCGCCCGCAGGAACCCGCAGCGGCCACAAAATCCTCGGACAACGATCGTCGGAACTCCACAGCCGCCCGCGCGTCACTTCGCGCACCGGCCGCAGGCCACGGTCGAAGGTCAGAACCAGATCACCCTTGGCAATCGCCTCGGCCGGGCGCCAGCCGATGGCCGTAGCGACCCAGGTGCCCGCCACCAGCCCGGCGGCAACGCCGTGCATGTCGGATTTCGTATATCCGCCCCAGCCGCCACCGATCTCCTGCCGGTGTAGGGCGGGGTGACCGCCGAACAATATCGTCTTCAGTCCAAACATCTGCACCTCCACCGTGCCGTGTTTCATTTGGACTGCTCGATGAAATCGATAAACCATGATTCTCAGGTCTAATTTTCGGCGCAATTCTGATGAAATTGCGGCGCTTTCCCGCCACAGGTCTCAATGAAAGGTAAATTGGCGGCAGTTGCGCCCGATCCGAAACAATCGCCGTCCGTTTCAGCCGAACGCGTAGTCAAACCGCTCGATATCCTCCCGGCAGGCGTCGCCGACAAGCGCGGCCAGCGCATCGTCGTAATAGATCCGGTAATCCCGCACCCGTTTCGAGACATTGAATGTCGAGAGGTCGTTCAGCCGAAAGCCAAGATGGGCCTCCACCGGTTCGAGATCCTCCGCCAGATGCTCCAGGCGAATGTACTGCGCAGGCCGCTCGGTGCCTTCTGCATCGGTCAGGTAGGTTCGGGCGGGCGCGGATCTGAACGACTCCCGCGTCGCGGGGTGCGCGGCGAATTCCGGAAATTCGGTCCGCCTTGCCAGCGTAACGGCCGGGTGCTCGAACGTCTGCCCGCGCAGCCAGTGAAAGTAGCTGACCATCCGGTCCCACGGGTTGCGCACCAGCGTGAACAGAAACATCCCGTCCAGTTCGTCCAGCGACACCAGCCCGTCGATATCCGCCAGCGTCGCATGTTTCCAAAGCCGCCCCGCGGTCGTCACGCCCTTCAGCCGGCGTCTGCGCTGCACCGCCTTGGGCGTGTCGCCGATCAGGATGTCGTCCTTCATCGCGCGCGCCTCCAGCGCCAGGCTCAGCGCAGTGCCGCCGGTCTTGGGGATATGCACGAAGATATAGCGCCGACCGCGCGAAATGATCATAGGGCGTGCTTACTCCAAGCCCGGGGCCATCGCCAGCACCGCCGGCATGGCGTTTCAAAGCGGCATGCGGAAGCGCCGCGTCGTAGCGGCCCCTTTCGCGTGCGGAGGGACAAGTGTGACCGGATGCGTGTTCGACCGGTTCTTGGCCTTGAGCCGCCGTTCGCAACCAGTCTTCAGGCGCGGAATCAAGGCCGTAGGCCGCCGCGCCATCGCCGACCCGCCCCGAAGGGGAGGCGATTTTCTGGCGGCGCGTATCGGATTGAGGTCGTTCGGACTTTGCCGGGATAAAACGAGCCGTTCAGAGGTTTGGTTCGCCTCCCCGCGGGTCGGCGATAGCGTGGATCCTCAAGGAGAATGCGACGTCCGCTCCAGGCCAAATCCGGCTTCGCAACCCCCTCTTGATGCACCGCATGTCAGCGCACCGACCGGGCCAGCACCGCACCCGACGCGATGATCAGCCCGATCCCGGCCGCCTGCACCCAATCCACCGTCTGTCCCCACAACGCATACCCCCAGACCGCCCCGAAGATCAGAAGAACGTACTCAAAGACCGATACAAACGACGCCTCGGCCAACAGGTAGCCCCGGATGATCAACCCGACGCCCGCCACGGCGCCCAGTGCCTGCACGGCCGTCAGCCCCAGAAACTCCCAGCCCGGCGTCACCCAGCCGCGCAGCAGAAAGCCCGCCTGCCCCGCCGGCACCTCGGGCTGCAACCAGGCCAGCACCAGGCATCCGCCCGCCCCCCAGACCGCCATGACCGCAAAGAAGGCCGCCAGCAGGCCGAGCGTGCCTTCGTTCCCGCACCACCGCCGCGTCGCCATCGCCCCGCAGGCATAGAAGAACCCCGCCGCCACCGGCATCAAGGTCGCCGGCGACAGATCCTGCAGATCGGGTTTGAGCACCAAGACGACACCCGCGAAGCCGACCAGCGCGGCCACGGCATTGGCCCCGGTCACACGGTCGGCCAGAAAGACCGCCGAGATCAGCAGGACGAAAATCGGCGCCGTGAACAGACCCGCCGCCGCCTGCGCCACCGGAAGAAAGGCCAGCGAACCGAAATAGAACACCATCGACACCGACACCAGCAGGCTGCGCCCCAAGACCGGCCACACCCGTCGTGGCCAGATCCGCCGCCCCCCGAGCGCAGCGATCACGAAGATCACGGGCAGCGCCATCGCGGACCGCACCAGGTGAAACTGCCAGATGCCGCTGATCCCGGCCAACGCAAACACCAGATTGTCGATCAAGCCGATCAGCACCATGGCCGCAAGGATCGACCCGGCGGCGGAAAACGGTCTTTGGGTTGGCAGGCTGTCCATGCGCCCCCTTATTTCACCCTTTCCAATCCGCGCAACCGCGGTAAAACTCCCCTGCCTGTCGGGGACATCAAGGGGAGGACCGGCCATGGGCTGGATGACGGACGAAACCGGGTTGGAAAAGTGCCGCGCGAATTACGTGCCGCTGACGCCGCTCAGCCACCTGCGCCGCGCCGCCCGTGTCTTTCCCGACCGCGAGGCCGTGGTCTACGGCGCTCACCGCACCAGCTATGCCGACTATCACGACCGCTGCACCCGCCTCGCATCTGCACTTGCCACCTTGGGCATCCGGTCCGGCGATGTCGTGGCGACGCTGCTTCCGAACATTCCGGCCCATGCCGAGGCGCATTTCGGGATTCCCGCCTCGGGCGCCGTGCTCAACACGATCAATATCCGGCTCGATACCGAGTCCGTCTCCTATATTTTCGGGCATGGCGGCGCCAAGGCCGTGCTTGTCGACACCCAATTCGTCCCCCTCGCCGAAGCCGCCATAGCGGCGATGGACGGTCCCGGCCCGCAGATCATCGAGGTTGCCGATACCCAGGCGGGGCTTCCCGCGACCGGCAACCACCCTGAATACGAGGACCTCCTCGCCCAAGCGGATCCAACGTTTCAATGGGTGATGCCCGACGACGAATGGGAAAGCATCGCGCTCAGCTATACCTCGGGCACCACGGGCCTGCCCAAGGGCGTCGTCTGCCATCACCGCGGCGCCTATCTGGTGCCGATGGGAACCGTGATCTCCTGGGGCATGACGCTCTACCCGAAATATCTCGCCATCGTACCGCTCTTCCATTGCAACGGCTGGAACCACACCTGGATGATCCCTGCGCTCGGCGGCACGGTGATCTGCCTGCGCAACGTCACCGCCAAAGGGATCTATGACGCCATCGCCGACGAGGGGGCCACGCATTTCGGCGGCGCGCCCATCGTGCTCAACACCATCGTCAATGCCGACGACGCCGACCGCCGCCCCTTCGATCACACGGTCGAGGTCTTCACCGCCGGCGCCCCGCCCCCTGCCGCCACCCTGCAGGCCATCGAGCCTCTGGGCTTCAACGTCACCCAGGTCTACGGGTTGACCGAAACCTATGGCCACGTCACCGAATGCCTATGGCATGGCGAGCAATGGGACAGCCTGCCAGACGACTCGCGCTACGCCATCAAGGCCCGTACCGGCGTCATGATGCCGATGATGGAGGACGTGACCGTCCTCGATCCCGAGACCATGGAACAGGTCCCGATGGACGGCGAAACGCTGGGCGAGGTGATGATCCGCGGCAACTCAGTGATGAAGGGCTACTTCAAGAATCCCGAAGCCACCGAAAAGGACTTCAAGGGTGGTTATTTCCACTCTGGCGACATCGCCTATCAGCACCCCGATGGCTACATCAAGATCGCCGACCGCGCCAAGGACATCATCATATCCGGCGGTGAAAACGTCAGTTCGGTCGAGGTCGAGGGCATCCTGATGAAACACCCGGCGGTTTTCCTGTGCGCCGTGGTTGCGAAACCGGACCAGAAATGGGGCGAGGTGCCTTGCGCCTTCGTCGAGTTGAAGCCGGGCCAGACAGCGGACGAAGGTGAGTTGATCGCGTTTGCCCGCGAGCGCCTTGCCGGGTTCAAGACCCCGAAACAGGTGGTGTTTCAGGACCTGCCGAAGACCTCGACGGGCAAGATCCAGAAGTTCGAATTGAGGAAGACGGCAGAGGGGCTCTGACCACGCGCCGGACCAGGGGCGTGGCTTCTGGTTCGGGGATATGCCGGCTGCAACCTCGGAGGGCACCGGCCAAAAGCCACATCTGCCGTGCATCCTTGCGCAAGAACCCGCCGAGACCCGGGGAATCCTGATCCGCCCGCGCCCGCATTTGACCGGCATCAAATTGCGATGCCGCCTTTCCGGATAGGGTCGGCGCTCACCCAATTGCATACATTGAGGAGGAGTATGCCATGACTGCAAGGCAGTCCCTGAAGGCGCTCGCCGTGGCGGGCGCGATTGCACTGCTATCGGCCGTTCCGGTCTTGTCGCAGCCAAATCTTATCGTCTCGGAGTTCGAGATGACCCCGGCGACGCCCGTGCAGGGCCAGCCGGTGAATGTTCGCGTCGGCGTCTACAACAATGGCAATGTCCCTGCCGGCCCGTTCACGGTGCGGTGGTGGCCGGGCGAGAACTATCCATCGCATGCCTGCTCATGGAACGTGCCTTCGTTGGCGTTGAGCGGCGGGCGCATCCTGACCTGCACCTATGCCGGATATCCCAGCTGGTACGCCCAGATCCGGACACGCGTTCTCGTCGATGCCGGCAATACTGTCCCCGAAGGCAATGAAGCCGACAACGACCGCCGCTACCGGATCCGCGTGAACCAGCCTCCGGCCGCGGCGAAGCCGAACCTGTTCATCTCGGAAATGTCCCTGAACCCGCCTGTCCCGACCCAGGGCCAGCCTGTCCAGGTGCGCATCGGCGTCTACAACAACGGCGATGTCGCCTCGGGGCCGACCCGGGTCGCCTGGTGGCCGGGCGAGAACTATCCCGCGCCCGCGTGCACCTGGAACGTCAGTTCGATGAACAGGAACGGCGGGCGCATCCTGACCTGCACCTATTCCGGATATCCAAGCTGGTATAGCCGGATCAGGACCAAGGCCGAAGCCGACGTGAACGGCATGGTCGACGAAAAGGATGAGGGCGACAATGCGCGGCTGATGCAGATACAGGTCCGCAAGCCCTAGCGGCGCGACCGGCACATCGCACCTACAAGACCGGGCCCGGCCATGCGCCGGGCCCGTTTTCGTGACACCCGCCGCCGCGCTTGCCGTCTCGGTCATTGGCACACCCCAAATCTTGCGGTATTGTTCCGCAAAACAACAGCATCGAGCAGACACCGCGCGCACCCATGACGGCGCTCACCGAGTATCAACGGCTGGAAACCCCCGGCGTGTGGCGTGCCTCGCCCGACGACCAGCGCCGCGACGTTATCGTCTCGGTCGGCGACGCGACGCTGGTTATCTACGACATGGCCGATCGGGCGCTGGCGCATTGGTCGCTGCCGGCGGTCGAACGCCTGAACCAGGGCAACCGCCCCGCCCTCTATAGTCCGGGAATGGATTCGCCCGAAGAACTGGAACTCGCAGACGACATGATGGTCGATGCCATAGAAACGGTGCGCCGTGCCATTGCCAAACGCCGCCCGCAACCCGGCCGCCTGCGCTTTTTCCTGCTTGGCGGCGGCCTCGCCGCCGTCATCGCGCTTGGCATATTCTGGCTGCCGGACGCCCTTGTCACCCACACCACGGCCGTTGTCCCCGACGCCAAACGCACCGAACTGGGCACCCGGCTTTTGGCCAATATCCGCCGCATCGCCGGCGCGCCGTGCACCACGCCGCGCGGCAACCGCGCGCTTGACCGGCTTTATTCTCGGCTTCTCGGCGACCGTCCGGGCGAGATCATCGTCCTGCCGGGCGGCATCGCCGAAACCGCGCATCTGCCCGGCGGCCTGATTTTGATGAACCGCACCCTGGTCGAAGATCACGAAGATCCCAACGCGGCGGCGGGCTTTGTCCTCGCCGAGGCGTTGCGGGCCGAAACCCGGGACCCTGTCGGGTCGCTTTTGCGCGCCACCGGCCCGGTCACCGCATTCCGCCTGCTCACCACCGGCGACATCCCCAAGGCGGATCTCGCCAGCTATGCCGAAAGCCTGCTGGCGGCGGCACCGGCCGATGTGCCCCCAGAGGTCCTGCTGTCGCGCTTCGCCGAGGCGCGCGTGCCCGCGACCCCCTACGCCTACGCCCGCGACATATCCGGCGAATCCACCCTGCCCCTGATCGAGGCCGATCCGATCCCACCTGGCGGCGGCCAAACGGTCTTGCCCGACGGCGACTGGGTCAGCCTGCAGGGCATCTGCGGCGAATAACCGCCCGGAGCAGCGGCGAAGCCGCGACTGACCGCGGCGAATTACGCCTGCGGTTGCAGATCGCCATTCCACCGCCACCCGTCACGCGCCATAAATGCACCAGACCCTGACAGGAGATCCGATGACCCGCACCGCGTTTTTCTGGGACGAACGTTGTTTCTGGCACGGCGGCGGAAATTATGCGTTTACGCTGCCCGTCGGCGGTCTGGTCCAGCCGCTGGCCGCCGGCGGACTGCCGGAAAATCCCGAAACCAAGCGGCGGCTGAAGAATCTCATCGATGCCACCGGCCTGATCCAAGAGCTCGACGCGCAAGGCGCCGACCCCGCAACATGGGACGATCTTGCCCGGGTCCATCCGCCTGGCTTCCTGACGGAGTTCAAGGCGCTGTCCGATGCGAACGGCGGCGAGCTTGGCCTGCGCACACCCTTCGCGAAAGGCGGTTTCGAGGTTGCCGCGCTCTCCGCCGGCCTCGCCAAGGCGGCACTGTTCCAGGTTCTGCGGGGCCGTGCCCGAAACGCCTATGCCCTGTCCCGCCCGCCCGGCCATCACTGTCTTCCCGACCATCCCAACGGCTTCTGCCTTCTGGCCAATATCGCCGTCGCCATCCACGCCGCCCGCGCCGCAGGCCTGGCAACACGGGTCGCCGTCGTCGACTGGGACGTGCACCACGGCAACGGCACCGAGGCGATCTTCATCGCCGACCCCGATGTCCTGACCGTTTCGCTGCATCAGGACCGCAACTACCCAATGGACACCGGCGCCGCAGAGGTCACCGGCGAGGGCGCAGGCCAGGGCGCCAACATGAACGTCCCCCTGCCGCCCGGCGCGGGCCACACCACTTATTGCCAAGCCATGGACCGGCTCGTGATCCCGGCGCTGCAGCGCTTCGAGCCCGAGATCATCGTCGTCGCCTGCGGCTATGACGCCGCGGCCATCGATCCGCTCGGCCGCATGCTCGCCACTGCCGACACCTTCCGCCAGATCACACGCAGGATTCGGCAAGTCGCTGACGACCTTTGCGGGGGAAAACTCGTCCTTGTCCATGAAGGCGGCTATTCCGAGGTCTACGTCCCATTTTGCGGCCACGCCGTTCTGGAAGAGCTTTCCGGCACTTCGATTTCGGCCCCTGATCCGTTTGCCGAAACCTTCGCGGCCCGCCAGCCCGGCGCGCGCCTGCAAGCCGCCTATGATGCGATCGTCGCCGATCTCGCCGCCCATTTTTCGCTGCCCTGACTTGAACCGGGCGCCCTGCGCGCCGACATGACCCTCGACCGATCCGGAGACCCCATGCCAGCCCCCAACCCCGCCACGCTCGACTTTCTGCTCACCCGCCGGTCGCGGCCCGCCAAGACGCTGACCACCCCGGTTCCGGATCGCGAGACACTGATAACCTTGCTCACGGCGGCCGCCCGCAGCCCCGACCACGGCAAGCTTGAACCCTGGCGCTTCATCGTGCTGGAGAGGCCCGCGCTGCAGCGGCTTGCGAGCCTTTCGCAGACCCGCGGCGACGCTCTTGGCGTCGAGCCCGAGAAGGTCGCCAAGGGCGTCGCGCAATATGCCATGGCCGACCTTGCCGTCGCGGTGATCGCCAGCCCGAAGCCATCCGAAAAGATCCCCCGGATCGAACAGACCTACTCGGCCGGTGCCGTTTGCCTGGCGCTTCTGAACGCCGCGCTGGCCGCCGGCTGGGGGGCGAATTGGCTGACCGGCTGGGCAAGCCACGACCCGGCCTTCTGTGCCGAAGGCCTGGGGCTGGAGCCCCATGAATCCGTCGCGGGCCTGATCCATATCGGCACGGAAACCTCCGCCCCCCCGGAACGGCCCCGCCCCGATCTCGACGCGATCACGACCTGGGTAACATCTTGATATTCGGGGATTTCCTAAAGGCTCTCGGCCAGACCGGAGACCCCCGTTTTCGCCGGGTTCTGTTTCTGGGCCTCGGCCTGACGATCGCCCTGCTCTTTGCCGTCTACGCGGTGTTTCTCGGCGTCGTGAACTGGCTTGCCCCCGACACCGTCACCTTGCCGATTCTGGGAGAGGTCACCTGGGTCGACGACCTGCTGTCGGGCGCCTCGATTCTTCTGATGATCTTCCTGTCGGTGTTCCTGATGGTGCCTGTCGCATCCGCCTTTACCGGCATCTTTCTCGAAGACGTGGCGCAAGCCGTCGAGGACCGGCATTACCCTAACCTGCCCCCCGTTCCCCGGCTGCCCTTCACCGAATCGCTGACCGACAGTCTGAACTTCCTCGCCGTTATCGTCGTGGCGAACCTTCTGGCACTGGTGCTGTACGTCTTCTTCGTGCCCGCCGCACCGTTCATCTTCTGGGGGCTGAACGGCTATCTGCTCGGCCGGGAATACTTCCAGCTCGTCGCGATGCGCCGCATCGGCAGAAAGGACGCAAAGGCCGCGTTCCGCCGCAACGTCGCGGCGGTCTGGCTGGCGGGCCTGCTGATGGCCATCCCGCTCAGCGTGCCGATCCTCAATCTGATCATCCCGATCCTGGGTGCGGCGACCTTCACCCATCTGTTTCACCGGCTGGAACGGATCTGACACAAGCTGGCGCCGCGGTCGGCCAAGAAAGCGCTCTTGCCCCTTCGAAGACGTCGGCGGCCTCCTCTCCGAAACGGAAGCCAGGCCTCGATGCGTCGTGGGTCAATCGCATGGTCGTTTTTTGGCCTGTAGCGGTTAATGCTTATCAAGCACGAAGCCGCGCCATCGCCGACCCGCGGGGAGGCGACCCGGACCTGAGAACGGCTCGATTTATCCCAGCAAAGTCCGAACGACCTCAACACGGCACGCGCCGTCAGAAAATCGCCTCCCCTCCGGGGCGGGTCGGCGATGGCGCGGCGGCCTACGGCCTTGATTCCGCGCCTGAAGACGGGTTGCGAACGCCTGCTCCAGGCCAGAAACGATCAATCGGCGGATCCATCGAAGCTCCTCCCGATCCTGGCGCTCCTCTTCGCCTGGCCGCGCCTATTCGGCTGCCTTCGCCTGCGCGACCGGCAACCGTACCCGAAACGCCGCACCGCCCTGACCCGGCAAATAGCCGATCGACCCGCCAAGCTTGGCAACGATCTCGCGACAAATCGCCAAGCCCAGGCCCGCCCCGCCGGCGCGGCTCTGATCGGTCAGGCGGGCGAATTTTTCGAAGATCATCGATTGGCTGGCCTTGGGGATGCCAGAGCCGTTGTCGATGAAGTCGACCACCAACGCATTGCCTTGCTGCGAGGCGGTTACGCGCAACTCCGGCGCCGCGGCGTCACAGTATTTCCGGGCATTGGCGATGAGGTTGATAAAGACCTGCGCCAGCCGGTCCGCATCCGTCACCAGCGCGATGTCCTCGGCGCCGGGATCGCGCCGGATCGTCAAGCTGCGCTCCGCCTCCATCGAGCCGGACGAGGTCACGGCCCGGTCGAGGATCTGGTTCAGATTGGCGTCCTGCCAGTTCAGCGACACCTGGCCGTTTTCCAGAACGCTCAGATCCAGAAGGTCGTCGAGCAGCCGGGTCAGCCGGATCGCCTCGTCATGGATGATGGTCGAGAACTTCGCCTGATCGGCCTCGGACATCGGACCGGACATCAGGATCTCCGAGAATGCGCGGATCGAGGTCATCGGCGTGCGCAATTCATGGCTGATCTGGCTGAGAAACGCGTCTTTCTGGATCGAAAGCTGGGTCAGTTTCTCGTTGGCGTCGCGCAGTTGGGCCGCGGTGTTGGACAATTCCTTGGACTTGGCTTCGAGCTGGCTGGAATATTCCATGATCTGCGCTGTCTCGTCGGCCACCGCCATCAGGTCCTCGACGGACACGGCCGCACCGCCCGTGATCTGACCGACCATGGCGTTTGCCGTCGCAGCCCCGACCGAGCCGGCAAGCTCGCGCTCCAGCGTCTCGACGAAATCGGGGGTGGTATCCGGCAGATAGCCCGCCTTGCCCTGGGCCTGCGCCTCGGCCTGGAACAGCGCCTGCGCCTCGGCGGGGCCAAGGATGCGCTGGGTCATGATCAGCAGGTCCTCGGCCTCGGGCGTGCTGCGGGTCCAGCCGGGCGCGTTGCGGGAATAGTCGTAGACATTGACGAACTGCGCGCCCTGCAGCCGTTCCAGCGGTTCGGGAAAGCTGGCGAGCGAGCCGAGGAAGAATCCTGCGGTGTTGATCACCATCGACCAGAAGACGGCATGCACCACCGGGTCGAGCCCTTCGACGCCGAAGAGGGCGCGCGGCCGCAACCAGCCGACCCCCCAGGGACCGTCCTGCAGAACCGTGGCCGACAGCAGGAAGCTGTCGCCGAAGCTGGGCAGAAACAGCGTGTACGCCCAGATGGCGAAGCCGAGGATCAGGCCGATGGCAGCGCCGTTGCGGGTGGCCCCGCGCCAGAACAGGCCGCCCAGCATGGCCGGCAGAACCTGGGCGACACCGACAAAGGCGATCAGGCCGATGGCAGCCAGCGCCTCGCTGCCGCCGGAGAAGCGGAAGTAGAGATAGCCCAGAGCGAGAATCGCGGCGATCGAGATTCGGCGGGCGAGAATGACAACGTCGCGAACGTCGCCCGACATGCTGGCGCCGCCCTTGCGGGTGCTGAGCCAGATCGGCATGACGATGTGGTTCGACACCATGGTGGCCAGCGCGATGGCGGCGACGATGACCATCGAGGTGGCGCTCGAGAACCCGCCGAGGAAACTGAGCATCGCCAGGCCCTCCTGGTCGAGCGCCAGAGGCACGGTCAGAACGTAAAGGTCGGGGTTGCCGCCGGGCAGGACGGTCAGGCCGATAACCGCGATCGGGATCACGAAAAGGCTCATCGCAAAGAGGTAAAGCGGAAAGGCCCAGGACGCGACGGCGACCTGTTGCTCGTCGGCATTCTCGACGACCATCACCTGAAACATGCGCGGCAGACACAGGAACGCGGCGGCGGACAGAAAGATCAAGGTAGCCCAGCGTCCGCCGGCAAGGTTCCAGTCGGCGATCCGCGAGGCGTCGATGCGGGCCATCATGTCGGCGGGACCGCCGGCGACGCCCCAGACGACGAAGACGCCGACGGCCACAAGCGCGACCAGCTTGACGACGGCCTCCAGTGCGATGGCGGTGACCACGCCGTGGTGTCGTTCGTTGACGTCGAGCGACCGCGTGCCGAAGAGGATGGCGAACAGAGCCAATCCTGCGGCGACGGCGAGGGCCGTGTTGGAGAGTGACGCAAACTCCGGCACCGCGCCGCCATCGCCGGAAAAGACCGAGAACGACAATGTCACCGACTGCAGTTGCAGGGCGATGTAGGGCGTTGTGCCGATCACCGCGAGCAGTGTGACGATGACGCCCAAAAGGTTCGACTTGCCGTAGCGCGACGAGATCAGGTCGGCGATCGAGGTGATGCGCTGGCTGCGGCCGATGCGGACCAGTTTACGCACCAGCCACCACCAGCCGATCATCACCAGCGTGGGACCGAGATAGATGGTGACGAATTCCAGGCCCGAGCGCACGGCGTAGCCCACCGCGCCGTAAAACGTCCAGGCGGTGCAGTAGATCGACAGCGACAGGGTGTAGACCAGGGGTGACCGCAGCCAGCCGACCGCGCCGCGTTCGGCGCGCTTCTCGGCGGCGAAGGCAACCAGAAACAAGGTCGCCACATAGACCAGACACACCAGAACAAGAACGTTGAAGCCGATCATTCGCTGCGCTCTTTTTCTGTCGCGTCGGGCTCGGATCGGGTGAGGTTCCGCGACATCCAGGCAGCGGCGACGATCAGCCCTGCCCAGACGGCGAAGATATACAGCCCTCCAAAGCCGGTGCTTGCAGGCTGGTCAGGATCTGGCACCCAAAGCAGCGGAAACAACAGCAACAGCGCGCCTATCACCGGCAAAAGCCGCGCGGCATCGGCCAGGCGCCGGCGCCGGTAGGTGCGGCGCTCCAGAAAGACCGTGCGCGGCGGGCGGCTCATGGCCCGGCAAGCTGGCGCACGCTTTCCAGAACCTCGGCGTTGGAAAACGGCTTGGTCATGAACCGGTTGGCGCCGTAACGCTCGGCCAGTTCCCGGTCACGCTTTTGCCCGCGCGCCGTCAGCATCAGGACCGGCAGGGCTTCGGTCGCCGGATCGGCGCGCAGGTCCTGCAGAATGTCCAGCCCCGAGCGGTTCGGCAGCATCACGTCGAGGATCACCAGATCGGGGCCGCGCCGGGCGATTTCGGCCATCGCCGTCTTGCCGTCGGCGTGGGAATCCACCGTCCAGCCGTCCCGCGACAGGATGAAACTGATCGCCTGGATGATGTTCGGTTCGTCCTCGATCAGCAGGACACGCTTGCCCATTGGCCGATCTCTCCCCCTGATACGCCTTGACCGGCTGTTGTTGCCGGGAACTATCGCCGATGCCCCGCCCCCTGTCAAAACTGGATCCGCGGGTGCGCATATGATCCAAAGCACGTGACGTCGGACATATGCAGCAGGCCACCGGGATTCTGCTTGGATAGCAATATGTCGGCGGCGCCATGGTGGACTTTTCTTCCACGGAGGATGTTTGGACGATCATTGGATCATGCGCGGCACGGAATCGATGCGCCAGCAGGGCGACATCCTGGGCAGGATGCATCCGAACGCCAAGGGGCATCTGGCAATCCGGGATCGGTTGGTCGACTGCATCCTTGGCGGCCATTGCATCTCGACGGTCCAATTCTTCCGAGAGCGCCAATAGCCCCGCACCGCGCGTGCCTTTAACCTGCGTTGTCGACAATCGATTGGACGCCGCACCGCAACGCGGACGATGGCGTCCTGTCAGATGGGCCGCGATGTCGGCGGGTTGCGCCTTTGGCCGGGGAAGGATTGGTTGTCTCCGCAAAACGAATGCGTCGGAAGGGTCTCGCAATGATCGTGATGTGTCTGAACGGATGGGGCGGGAAACTCCACGAGCCGCTGACGGCCTATCTGTCGTCGGTCCGCCCGGACGTTCTGTGTCTGCAAGAAGTGGTGCACAGCCCGGAAACGGACCGGGCCTGGCTGACATATCGCGACGGCGATCACGTGCTGCCGCAACGGGTCAACTTCTTCCAGGACGTATCGGCGGCACTGCCCGACCATGTGGCGATCTTCTGCCCGGCTGCGCGCGGGACGCTTTGGGACGGCGACGCGCCGGTGCCGTCGGAGTGGGGACTTGCGACCTTCGTTCGCAAATCCCTGCCGGTCATCGCCCAGGCACAGGGATTCGTTCACAAGTCGTTTTCGCCCCATGGCTATGGCGACCACCCCAGGTCGCGCGCTGCCCATGCGATCCGGATATTCGACTATGCGGCCGACCGGCCCGTCTGCATCACGCATATGCATGGGTTGCGCGATCTACGGGGCAAGATGGATACGCCCGAACGGTCGGAACAGGCCAGGCGGCTGGCGGCGCTTTCGGCGCAGGTGTCCGAAACGGGGGATCTGCAGGTAATTTGCGGCGATTTCAACGTGGAACCCGGCAGCGAAACGCTGTCGGTCCTGAAACAGGGCGGCTTCGCCGAACTCGTAACGGCCGGCGGCCAAGCGGGGACAAGGACCTCGCATTACCAAAGGCCGGGTCGCTACGCCGACTATATGCTGATCAACCGCCTGGACGCGGTCCGGCGGTTCGAGGTGGTCCGTGACCCCGAGGTTTCGGATCATTGTCCGCTGGTGCTTGAAATCTAGGATAGAGTTCTGTTGACGGGTTTTGGCATTGAGCACACATTGCTGAGTCAGAGATAAGCCGCGCCATCGCCGGCCCGCGGGGAGGCGAACCGCACCTCTGAACGGCTCGTTTTATCCCGGCAAAGTCCGAACGACATCAATCCGATACGCAGCCTCGGCAAATCGCCTCCCCTCCGGGGCGGGTCGGCGATGGCGCGGCGGCCTTCGGCCTTGATTCCGCGCCAGAAGCCTGGTTGCGAATGGCAACTTCAGACCAAAATTGCCACCCCACCCAGCGGACAGGGGCAGCCCCGCCGCCGGAACGGTCCGGTGCGGTGCGGCCTATCCGGGCTCTTGCGTGCTCACCGGCAAGCCGTCGGCCATCGAGGATTGGCCCGATGTCACCAGCAGACGACCGTCCGCACCCGGAAGCCGGACAACGGCCTCCCGCGTCCCGCGCGAGACGACCTCTGCCTCGACCGCGACGAGGCGTTGCGTTGCCTCGTCGACCAGAAACACGGTGTTCTCGCCAAGAATGGCGCTGTTCGGGACGGTATAGGTCCCCTCGACCCTGTCCTGCGTCACCTGCACCTCGACCGCCTCGTTCAGGAACAGATCCGGTGCACATGTCGGATCGACATCGACCGTGGCCTCGACGAACTGGTTTTCTAGATCGGCCTCGGTATCGATGCGGGTGATGGTGCCGTCGCACATCTCGCCATTGACGCGCGTGACGACGACCGCGGCTCCAACCGCCACCCTGGCGGGCTCCGGTGCGGACAGCCGGCTGATCAGAAAGAACACGTCCACGGCCTTCTGGTCGGGCACATAGATCTGCCCGGCAAGCTCGCCCTCCTGAACGCAGTCGCCGACATTCTCGTCGAAACCGACAAGGATGCCGTCGAATGGTGCCGTCAGCGACGTATCCGCCAGATTGATTTCTGCCGTCTGCCTCTCGAGCTTGCCGATCTCCAAAGCGATCTCGGCCCGCTTTACCGCGGCTTCGGCGTTGGCGATGGCTTCCTTTGCGCGCTCAGCGGCGAACTTGGCGTCCATGAAGCGGCGCTCGACCGCATCCATGGTGGTTTCGTTGATCAGCCCGCGGCCCAGCATCGTGCTGTTGCGTTCGAATTCCTCGGCGACGAAATCGAGCTCTTCGTTGCGCCGCCGGTCGTCCGCACGCGCGGCCGCCAGCGCAAGCTGGCGTTCTTCGACAGTCGCGGCCAGATCCAGAATCCGGGCCTCTGCCGTTTTCAATGCCAATCGGGTGCGCTGGTCGTCCAGCTTGACAAGTACCTGTCCCGACCGGGCCTTGCGCGCGCGTTCGGCGTCTTCCGACACGGCGACGATGCACCCGCGCGCCTGATAGGACAGTCCGGACATCTTGCTGGCGCTGACGGTGCCGAAATACGTGTCCGCCCCGGTGGCTGCAGGCGTAAGGCGTTGGGTTTCCACCGGCACGGCCTGCTCTTGCGCAACCGGCAACCCAGGGATTGCCGACAAACCAAGTGCCAACAGGCCGACCGCCGCGGCACCCCGGAGGGAGCGATGGCCGTGCCAGTGGGCATGCCGATTGCCGGCGCCGGTATTCCGCATCATCCCGTCTCCTCATCTCGCGGCAGCGCATCACCGCGCCGCGTCGCAACCTGGCCTATCGTTCCCGCCGGTCGACTTTCCGGCGTCCGGACGTTGGAGAGAATCGCCCCCGCGACGCCATTTTGCTGAATTCACGCCAGAATTCCACCGCCGCCACCGTAAGCCCGGAGACACGTGCTGCCAGCGCAAGGCCTTGTCGTGGATCAAGGCGACGGGGCGACGCGGCGGTACACTGGTTTGGCAGATGACTTCGAAAGGCCGCCTGCATGAGCACGTTATTTCCCTATGCAAATATCCTTGCAGGCACACTGGTGCTGATCGTCGGGTTCGGGTTTCATTTCTGCGGCCAGTTGATTTCGGTCGTGAACTACGACTACGCCTGTCGACTTGGCCTGCAAGAGAAGGATCTGCCACCGGATTACTTCCCCTACGAGTACGGCACGGCGATGGCAGACGTCCTGCTGGGCTGGACATATGGGCTGGCCGCGCTGGGGCTGTACTTAGGGGCATCCTGGGGCTACGGCCTCGCGTTTCTGCCCGGCTCGGTTCTGCTTTATCACAGTCTCAACGCCTGGTTCTGGGAAGCCGCACGCCGCCGCGACGGCAAGGGGCTTTGGACGAACCGGTTCCGCAACATCTGGTGCGGGGCGAATTTCCTGACCGGCCTGCTGACATTGGCGGTGGCCTGGTCCGGGACCGCCGCGTGACATGCCGACCCGCGTCCATGCCGGCCCGCACACCGGACCCTGACGGAGGAACGCGATGCACGTTACATTCTGGACCTGGATCATCGCAGGTACCGGCCTGCTCCTGTCTCTGTTGCTCGGCAGCTTCCAGCTTGCCGCCCTGCTCCGCCCGCACAGCCGCTGGACCATCGAAAACGTCTATGGCGGCTCCCCCGAGGGTACCGATCCGAAGGCCTATTTCGCCTTCAACCAGGGCGCGGCGCTCGCCGACCCGATTTTCTGGCTGCCGCTTCAGATCGCCGCCAGTCTCGGCATGCTCGCCGGTGCCAAATGGGGCTTTCTGCTGGCGCTGATCGCGTCCACGCCGTTCTGGTACAGCGCGATCTGGTTCTATGTTTGGGACCGCGACATGGGATTTCGCCGCAAAACCCTGTATTATTGGGTCGTCATCTGGGGCCTTTGGCCCGCCTTCGGCATGATCGAGGGGGTGTACTGCTTCGTCCGTCTGCTTTGACCGCCGAAGGCGCGCCGCAATTGTCTGACATTCCCCTTGACTGACCGCACGCTTCGGCCAAACACTTGGCGCCATGGCGCACCGCCGCAGCGCGAACCAAGACCCATAACAAGAACAGATTTCCCAGGGAGGAACCCATGAACCTTAGACCAGACCCGACTTTCTACCCTTCGCCGAAGATCGCCATGGAGGCCCCGGCCGAAACGCTGGCCTTCACGCTGATGCTCAGCCCCGACGGCTCGCAGCCCGACGGGTTGGCGGTGGTCAATGTCGATCCGGCCTCGGACAGCTACGGCAAGATCGTCGCCTCGCTGTTGATGCCCAACAAGGGCGACGAGTTTCATCACTTCGGCTGGAATGCCTGTTCTTCGGCGCTGAGCCCACTGACCGGCCACGCGTTTCTGGAACGCCGCTACCTGATCGTCCCGGGCATCCGGTCCAGCCGCATCTACGTCATCGACGTCAAGGACCCACTGGACCCGAAAATGCATAAGATCATCGAACCCGAAGAGGTCTTTGCCAAGACCGGGTATTCGCGCCCCCACACGATCCATTGCGGACCCGAGGGCATCTATGTCTCGACCCTCGGCGGCGGCGGCGAGGATGGCACCGACGGGCCGCCGGGCATTTTCATCATGGATTGCGAGACCTTCGATATCCTGGGCCGGTACGAAATGGACCGCGGCAACCAGGACAAGCACTATGATTTCTGGTGGAACCTGCCGCGCGACTACATGGTCAGCAGCGAATGGGGCCTGCCGCCACAGTTCGAAAACGGAATCGTGCCCGAAGATCTGCTGTCGAACAAATACGGCCATACGATCCATTTCTGGGATCTTCGCGCCCGCACGGTCACCAAATCGATCGATCTGGGCGAGAATCACCAGATGGCGCTCGAGATCCGGCCGGCGCACGACCCGGTCAAGGAATACGGCTTTTGCGGCGTGGTGGTCGACACCACCAATCTGCAGGGCGCGATCTTCACCTGGTGGCGCGACGAAAACGGCGAGTGGCAGGCCAAGAAAACCATCACCATCGATCCGCAGCCTGCCGATCCGGACGATCTGCCCGAATTGCTGAAAGGGTTCGGCGCCGTCCCGCCGCTGGTCACCGATATCGACCTGAGCCTTGACGACAAATATCTCTACGTCGCCTGCTGGGGCCAGGGCGAGATGCATCAGTACGACGTCTCGGATCCGATGAATCCGGTGCTGGCCGGCAAGGTCGAGATCGGCGGCATCGTCAAGAAGACCAAGCACCCCAACGGCAAGGAGTTCGGCTACGGGCCGCAGATGGTCGAGATCAGCCGCGACGGCAAGCGCGTCTACTGGACCAATTCGCTCTACTCGACCTGGGACGACCAGTTCTATCCCGGCGACCGTGGTGCCGCGATGGTCATGGCGAAGGTCGGTGAAAACGGCGGGCTCGAACTCGATCCCGATTTCTGGGTCGAATTTCCCGACGGCTACCGCAGCCACCAGATCCGGCTCGAGGGCGGCGACTGTTCCACCGACAGTTTCTGCTACCCCTCGGTCTAAGTCTTGGACGAGTTGCTGACGACGGCGGCGGGCCTCTGGCTCGCCGTTGTCGCCTCTGGCCTCTATCACGGCGTCAATCCCGGCATGGGCTGGCCGCTGGCGGTGTCGGCGGCGCTGTTCGAAGGACAGCGCGCGGCCTTGTGGCGGGCCTTGGCGGCCCTGGGTGCAGGGCATCTGGCGGCGATGCTGGCGATCCTGCTGCCCTTTGCGGCGATGTATGTGCTGATCGACTATCAGATCGAGATTCGCATCGGCGCGGCGCTGGTCGTGATCGCCATGGGGGTCTATCTGGCCGTCAACCGCCGCCACCCGCGATTTCTGTCGCGCGTCAAGCCCACGCGCCTGGCGCTCTGGTCGTTTCTGGCGGCGCTGGCCCATGGCGCGGCCCTGATGCTGGTGCCGATCTATCTGGGGCTGTGCAAGCTTGACGAACTGGACATGGGCCATCGCGCCGCCGCCGACCTGATGGGCCAGAACGCCGGGATCGCGCTGGCGGTGGCGCTGCTGCACACGGCGGCCATGGTCGCCGGGGGCGGAGCGGTGGCATTTGCGGTGCACCACTATCTAGGCCTGAAGTTCCTGTCGAAGAGCTGGTTCAACCTCGATCTGGTCTGGGCGCTCAGCCTGATCGCGGTCGGGGCGATTGCGCTCTGGACCGCGCTTTGAGGCCGGAGCCAAAAGTTTTCGAAAACCTTTGGCAAGGATCTTCGAGACTCCTTTTCGCTCACGCGGGGGCAGGCGTGTGATTGAAGGCTGCCGCCGCAAGGCACGCCGCGCGTCCACCCAAAGCGGCGATCCGTTCGGCCTGATCGGCAAAGCATCGGGCGTTGACCTCTGCCGGATCGCAGATCGCCCGCAAACGTTCCATCCCTTCCGCGCAGACAGGCGGCCGGTCGGACGCAATGTCCCGTAATTCGTGGGGATCTTCCGCAAGATCGAAGAGCTGTGGCGGAAATCCCTGGTAGTGGACAAGTTTCCAGCGATCCCAGCGGACCATGAACGCCCCCGTCGTCGAACCGCCGTCGTGGTATTCGCTGAGGATAACCCGATCCGGATCGTCCGGTGCGCCGGCCAGCGCCGCCAGCGGGCGTCCCGGCAAATCCCCGGACGGAAGTGCGGCCAGATCGCGGGCCGTGGCCGCAATGTCCAGAAGCGACGCGCCGGTGCGGCAGACCTGGCCCTTTGGCGCCCCGGGACCAGACAGGATCATCGGCACGCCGGCGCTGGCCTCGTACATCACCTGCTTGGTCCAGAGGCCATGATCGCCGAGCATCTCGCCGTGGTCCGAAACGTAAAGGACCAGCGTGTCCCCGGCCTGACCCGACGCCTCCAGCGCGGCCAGTACCCGGCCGACACAGTTGTCCATGAACGAAACCAGCCCGAAATAGGCCGTCTTGGCCGTCCGCATCCGCGTTTCATCGAAATAGCGGTCATAGTCGAAAAAGCCCGCAAGGTTCTGCAACTCGTCATGCGCCGGCACCTCGCGCCACCCCACAGGCAGCGGCATATCGGCGGGATCGTAAAGCGCGGCGAAACGCTCGGGCGCGACCAGGGGATAGTGTGGCGAGACCAGCGAAACGAAGGCAGCCCAGGGCTGCGCCTGGCGCTCCGGCGCCGCAAGCCAGGCCACGGCGGCATCGGTGATGGCGCGGTCGTAGTCGGTGTAGCTCGACGCGCCGGTACCGACATCCGCCGCCAGTTCGGCGGCGGCGGGATAATCGGGCAACGCGTCGCGGATCAGCCCCACCGTCCAACCATCGCCCATCACATGCATCGGCAGGATCTCTTCGCTAAACCCGTTATCGTCGGCGGGGGACCGGAAATGCAGCTTGCCGATCGAGGCCGTGCGCCAGCCCGCATCGCGCAGATCGTGCATCCAGGACCGCCGCGCGCCGTCGTAAGGGGTCGCGCTGTCCCAATACCGGATGCGGTGCACGTGGTCGCCGCAGGCCACCGCCGCGCGGGCCGGGACGCACATGGGCGACGGCGTGTAGGCATTGGTGAACAAGGTGCCGCGCGCGGCAAGGGCATCAAGATGTGGCGTCTGCACCTGCGGATGCCCGATGCAGCCGATGGCGTCGCGGCGATGCTCGTCGGATATCAGGATCAGAAGATTTGTCATCCTGCCTTTCCTTCGGCCAGGATCGAGGGCTCGCGCCTGGCCGCACAGCGGCCCTGGGGGCAAATGCGGCAACTGGTGCCGATCTGCAGCACCGGCAGACCGGACACCGGAGCACGGTCGGCGGGCAGCATCAGCATGGTTGCCTCGAACACCGTGGGCGTATCGAACCCCGCCGGGCTTGCCGGCTGGCTGACGGCGTAGGTGAGAAAGCGGACAGGGTCGCGGCCCGACATCTCAACCAGAGCCCGGACCGGGGTCACCGGCCGGCTGAGCGCCTGGTAAAGCGGCCAGAGCGGGCAGGCCGCGCCAAACCGTGGCAGCGGAAATCCTTCGACCGGCTTGCGGAAGGTCAGCGCGCCCGACCCGTCGCAGATCACCAGCCCGAAACATCCCGTGGCGTCCTCGGGCAATGAGGCCAACCGCCGCAGAACGGCGGCCAGATCGGCACCGAACCGGTCGGCAAGCCGCGCCGGATCGTAATCCAGTGCCTCGGCCGCGTCGCGGAACTCTGCCAGCGGCATCTTCACCGCGTCCGCCCGGTACCGCTCCAGCCACGCCGCCGCCAGATCGCGCCCGGCTTGCGTTGCCAGCGGTTCTGCCCCCCGCACAAGCGCTTCGGCCGATACCGGCAATGCGCGTTCCATCTCTGCGATGTGATAGCCCTGCGCCTTCAGCCAGGCTTCGAGTTCTTCCTGTGGGGACCCCGCACCCGTCTCGGCCTCCGACGCCGTGTCGAGATAGGTCACCAGCGCGCGCGAGCTTTCCACCAGACGCTGGCTGTCCTCATGGATATTGCGGTGGAACCGGTCGCGCCATTCCGGTTCGACCTCGCCGGGCTCGACCAGAATCGAGGCGGCGGAGTTGATCGACGTCACCGTGCTCAAAAGCTCGTGCAGCGAAGCGGCCAGATGCGGGTCATGCGCCATCCGGTCGGTGAGCGTTTCGATGGTGCGCTCCAGCCGTCCGATGCGGCGGTGCTGGCTGGCCACCAGGTCCGCCCAGCCCGGAAAACGGCCGGCGAATTCCTCGACCCGCGCGGCTTCGGTCTGGACATCCGCCGACCGGGCCGAGGCATCGCGAAGCGTGCTGATCAATTCGGCCTCTGCACCTTCGGCCAGGACCGCGGGATCGACGTCCAGCGCTCGGGCCAGATCGACCAGCAGTTTGCCGCCGATTCTGCGCTTGTTGTGTTCGATGAGATTGAGATAGGCGGCCGAGATGCCGACCGTTCGCGCTAACGCCGCCTGCTTGAGGCCAAGCATGGCGCGGCGTTCGCGGATTCGGCTGCCGGTCAGGGCGCGTGCGGGCATCGGCTAACCCTTCTGAATCTTAACGGTTTCCGCGACGGCAAGAAAACTTCTTTACAGTCCATCGCTGCATCTTGTGTATTACTTTACAGAATTTTCGTTCTGTCAAAAGGTCTTATTGAGTAGTTTTCGAACCCGCAGCATTAATGGCAACATCCTGTAAAAGGGGTGTGGTGGGGCCGGAGGAGGCGCCTGCCGCAACGTTCACGTAACGGGAGGATATTCATGTCCAAAACCACTCTCACGCGTCGCGGCGTTCTAAAGACCGGCACCCTTGCCGGCGGCGCGCTGGCGATGCCCACGATCTTCACCGGCGCATCCTGGGCCGGCAGCCACACAGGCTTTACCAACGCCCCCGGCGACAGCGAAGTCACGCTGGGCTTCAACGTGCCCCAGTCCGGGCCCTATGCCGACGAGGGCGCCGACGAGCTGCGCGCCTACGAACTGGCGGTCGAACACCTGAATGGCGGCGGCGACGGCGGGATGATCCCGACGTTTTCGTCCAAGACCCTTGACGGCACCGGTATCCTGGGCCGCGAGGTAAAGTACGTCACCGGCGACACCCAGACCAAGTCGGACGCCGCCCGCGCCTCGGCCCGGTCGATGATCGAAAAGGACGGCGCCATCATGATCACCGGCGGCTCGTCCTCGGGCGTGGCCGTGGCCGTGCAGGCGCTCTGCCAGGAAGCCGGCGTGATCTTCATGGCGGGTCTGACCCACTCCAACGACACCACCGGCAAGGACAAGAAGGCCAACGGCTTCCGTCACTTCTTCAACTCCTACATGTCGGGCGCCGCGCTCGCGCCGATCCTGGCCGCGAACTACGGCACGGACCGCAAGGCCTACCACCTGACCGCCGACTACAACTGGGGCTACACCACGGAAGAAGCCGTGCGGAACTCCACCGAAGCGCTCGGCTGGGAGACGGTTGCCGCGGTCAAGACGCCGCTGACGCAGACCGACTTCTCGTCCTACATCGCGCCGGTCCTGCAGTCGGGCGCCGACGTTCTTGTGCTGAACCACTACGGCGGCAACATGGTCAACTCGCTGACCAACGCGGTCCAGTTCGGCCTGCGCGACAAGGAAGTGAACGGCAAGAACTTCGAGATCATCGTGCCGCTCTACTCGCGCCTGATGGCCCGTGGTGCCGGCGAGAACGTCAAGGGCATCTTCGGCTCGACGAACTGGCACTGGTCGCTGCAGGACGAGGGCTCCAAGGCCTTCGTGCAGTCCTTCGGCACCAAGTACGGCTTCCCGCCGTCCCAGGCCGCGCATACCTGCTACGTGCAGACGCTGCTCTATGCCGACGCCGTGAATCGCGCCGGGTCGTTCAACCCCTGTGCGGTGGCCGAGGCCCTCGAGGGCTTCGAGTTCGACGGCCTGGGCAACGGCCCGACGCTCTACCGCGCCGAGGACCACCAGTGCTTCAAGGACGTGCTCGTGGTGAAGGGGAAAGAGAACCCGACCTCGGAATTCGACCTTCTCGAGATCGTCGAAGTCACCCCGGCCGCGCAGGTCACCTACGACGCCTCGATCTTCGGCGGCGAACTGGGCTCCTGCAACCCGGGCGCCTAAGCGGAGAGAATTCCGGGCGGGGCACGCCCCGCCCGTCACTCCCCCGCGTCCCGCCGCAAGGGTGGCGGGACGCACCCCCGGGCCCGGAGGCCCGGAATCTGATTTCCCAGCAGACCGAAAGGTGGGGACATGGACGCCATTATTCTTCAAATCCTGAATGGCCTCGACAAGGGTTCTGCCTATGCCCTCATCGCGCTTGGCCTGACGCTTATCTTCGGCACGCTCGGTGTCGTGAACTTCGCCCACGGGGCGCTGTTCATGATCGGCGCCTTCTGTGCCGTGACGCTGAGCCGGATCCTCGGCGCCTCCTACCAGGTGATCGACGAGACCAAGACCGACTTCCTCGGCAACCCGCTCAAGGTCGATGTGCCTTACGTCCAGGCCTGGTTCGGTGAGACAGCCGGCGCCGCGATCATCGACTGGGCCGTGCCCTTGTCGATAATCTTCGCGATCCCGATCATGATCCTCGTCGGCTTCATCATGGAGCGCGGCCTGATCAAGCATTTCTACAAGCGTCCGCATGCCGACCAGATCCTCGTGACTTTCGGACTCGCGATCGTGCTGCAGGAGGTCATCAAGTATTTCTACGGCGCCAACCCGATCCCCACCCCGGCCCCCGAGGCCTTTGCCGGTAGCTTCGATTTCGGCGCGCTCCTGGGATTTGCCGAGAACACGATCATCTACCCCTACTGGCGGCTGGTGTACTTCGTCTTCTCGCTCCTGATCATCGCCGCGGTCTTCGCCTTCCTGCAGTTCACCACCTTCGGGATGGTCGTGCGGGCCGGCATGGCGGATCGCGAGACGGTGGGCCTTCTGGGCATCAACATCGACAAGCGCTTCACCATCATGTTCGGTATCGCCGCGGCCGTCGCGGGCCTTGCGGGCGTGATGTACACGCCGATCAACTCGCCGAACTACCACATGGGCATGGACTTCCTCGTCCTCAGCTTCGTCGTGGTCGTCGTGGGCGGTATGGGAAGCCTTCCCGGCGCCGTGCTCGCAGGCTTCCTCCTGGGCATCCTGGAAAGCTTCGCCTCGATGAAAGAGGTCATCGACCTCATCCCCGGCATCAACCAGATCATCATCTACCTGGTCGCCATCATCATTCTGCTGACCCGTCCCCGGGGCCTCATGGGCCGCAAGGGCGTGATGGAGGAATAAGCCAATGTCCGAACAAATGACCGACACGGCGCCCCAGCGCGCCCCGGCCACAGCGGCCGCGCCCAAGTCGAACTCCGGAATCCTGGGACTCGGCAAGAAGGACCTCAACCTCTTTCTGATCGTGGCCGCGCTCACGATGCTGGCCCCCTTCATCCTGAACCCGTTCCCCGAAGGCTCGGAACTGGCGCAATTCAACGCGGGCTACCCCGACCTGATGCAGCGCTTCGTGATCTTCGGGATCTTCGCGATCGGCTTCAACATCCTCTTCGGCCTGACCGGCTATCTTTCCTTCGGTCACGCCGCCTTCCTGGGGGTGGGGTCCTACGCCGCGATCTGGTCGATGAAACTGTTCACGCTGAACATCATCCCCTCGATCATCTTCGCGGTCATCGTTGCGGGCATCTTCGCGGTCGCCGTGGGCTTCATCTCTCTGCGCCGGACGGGCATCTACTTCTCGATCCTGACGCTGGCCTTCGCGCAGATGTCCTACGCGCTCGCCTACTCGGTCCTGACGCCCATCACCGGCGGTGAGACGGGGCTGCAGATCAAGGCTACCGACACGCCGCTTCTGTCGACCCTGGCCGAGGGCGAGATCGGCCGCGCCAACCTCTTCGGGCTCGAGATGCGCACCAGCCTCGAACTGGACGCGGGCAACTGGCTCTTCACCTTCAACACCGGCTATTACGTGGCCGCGGTGGTGATGCTGATCGCCTTCTACCTCTCGATCCGGATCTTCCGCTCGCCCTTCGGCATGATGCTGCGCGCGATCAAGTCGAACCAGCAGCGGCTGAACTACACGGGCCTGAACTCCAAGCCCTACACGCTCGCCGCCTTCGTGATCTCGGGCATGTATGCCGGTCTGGCCGGTGGCCTGATGGTCGCAATGGACACCCAGGTGGGGCCAGAGCGCATGTTCTGGACGGCATCGGGTGAGGTCGTGCTGATGACCATCCTCGGCGGCGCCGGAACGCTCATCGGTCCGGTCCTCGGCGCGGGTCTGATCAAGTACATGGAGAACATCATCTCCAAGATCAACTCGAGCATCCTGCACGACTGGTTCGCCTTCCTGCCGGATGGGATGGAAGACACCCTCGTGTTCCTCATCTACCCCTTCATCGGCAAGGGCTGGCACCTCACCCTGGGTCTCGTGTTCATGCTCGTCGTGATCTTCCTGCCCGGCGGTCTCGTCGAAGGCGGCCAGCGCATCGCCGGTCTCTTCAGCAAGAAGAAAAAGCCCGGGGGCGACGACCCCGAGCATCACCCCGAAGCAACTCCCCACGTGGGCGAGTAAGGAGGACGGATAGATGGGAATTCTTGATGTCAAAGGCGTCAACAAGCGCTTCGGAGGTCTCCAGGCGCTGGGCGATGTGAACCTCACCGTCGAAGAGAATTCGGTCCACGCGATCATCGGACCGAACGGCGCGGGCAAATCCACCTTGCTCAACTGCCTGGTGGGCAAGCTGATCCCCGATACCGGATCGGTGATGTTCGACGGCCAGTCCGTGCTCGGCCGCAAGCCGCACGAGATCAACCAGATGGGCATCTCCCGCGTGTTCCAGACACCCGAGATCTTCGCCGATCTCACCGTGATGGAAAACGTGATGATCCCGTGCTTCGCCAAGCGCGACGGGGCCTTCCGCATGCACGCGATCGAGTCGGTCGCCAACGAGGGCGACATCAACGCCCAGGCCGAGGCGATGCTCGACGACGTGAACATGCTGGACAAGCGCCACATGCTCGCCGCGTC
>JAAUYH010216349.1_pt1 | contig 84139 bp, 76 predicted proteins | sample 7278061 | NCBI WGS metagenome assembly JAAUYH01 (sample SAMN14350203, study PRJNA611818) | marine sediment metagenome | isolation source: surface marine sediment (0.6m) | place: French Polynesia: Moorea | collected 2018-08 | reverse complement strand
TACAGACAACACCGAAATTTACACATCTAAAAAAATATATAAATCTCTATATGATCTTTTCTGAGGTCTATGAGACTCAACTAAGACTATTAGACTCAGAATTTAAAACTTCATTTTCAATTGGTAAAGAGGTGTTGTTGCTCTCTGAAAAACTTCGAGAAATACGTAAAGAAAATAATGAGGATGCCTACTTCCAGAATGAAGTGCTTATTCATTTGGAAGGGGTTTTGTTGTTGCCGGTTTTGGTCTATTTTAATTTTAATGCTGACGCTCAGGATATTGCTGCTGAAACGATCATTTCAAAAAATCAATTCTTACAACAATTTTTAGAGAATCTTTCGCTTTTACGGAATGACGAACTCACAAAAAAAGGACAATTTTTAATAGATAAAAGTTATGCTTATGGGGTTACAACCTCTTACTTACCGGTCATGACTAATGTTGCCGATTATCTTAGCGGAAATTTTGAACACTATTTTAGTCGCGATAAAGAAGGTAATGAGCAACACGTTTTTAGGACCATTAATGTATGGGGTAGCGGGGGGTCTCACTCCACTTATTTTAAGAAAATCGATGAAATATTACTTGAGATTTTCAACAAGCCTCTTGATCAGCAACCAAAAGGAATTATTGATGTAGGCTGTGGAAACGGAGCCTTATTGGAGCATATGTTCAACCTGATTTGGAACCAGACGAATCGCCGTGATGACCTTGATAAAAATAAACTTATTTTGATCGGGGCAGACTATAATAAAGAAGCCTTGTTAAGTACTCAGCGAAACCTTAAAAAGGCGGATGTATGGGCTGAAGTTGTTTGGGGCGATATTGGTAATCCGGTAGAGATTGATGAAAAACTAGGAAACCTCTATGGGGTTAAACTTGAAGATTTACTGAATATACGCTCATTTTTAGATCATAACAGGCCTTTTAACGTTCCCAAAAATAAGAGTAGTTATACACCGAATTCCTCAGGTGCCTTTGCTCATCGAGGAGTATTATTAAACAATACTGACGTAGAGCAAAGTCTTGTTGAACACTTTCTGAAGTGGAAACCCTATATTCAAAAACATGGCTTATTGTTGATTGAATTGCATACAATTGATCCCAAAACGGTCAGTTTAAATTTAGGGAAAACTCCTTGTACTGCCTATGATGTCACGCATGGTTTTTCTGATCAGTATATCGTGGAGGTCGAGGTTTTTAATAAAGCTTTAGAAAGGGCAGGGCTTGGCCTAAACAAAGAGCATTATTATAAATTCCCAGATTCAGAACTATCCACGGTAAGTATTAATTTAATCTCTTAAATTTAATTGAATTCGGGCTTGAAGTTTTTTTGGTAATCAAGCCACTGGTCTTTAGTAGTTACAGATTTATAGTCGTCGCTGGCAAAGATTTTCAGATAAATTTCTAATTGATTAGGCTTGTGAAAACCTTTTACAGGAGTCAGAAGATTGGCATTTTCGTCCAGAAAGACAATGGTTGGATAGGCCGAAACCCCAAAATAGCTCGCCAATTGATGCTGGCTGTTGCGTCCTCTTCGCGAGGCATCGTAATTTGGGTTTAAAAAAGTTTGATCTTTGAATTGTACTATTGCACCGCCTTCGGCATTGAATTTCACAGCGTAGAAATTCTCATTAACATATTCGGCGACATCCTTATTTTGAAATGTATATTTGTCGAGCATTTTACAGGGTCCGCACCAAGTAGTATACATATCGACCATGATCTTTCGCGGCTCCTTTTGTTGTGCTGCCAATGCTTCTTCAACTGTCATCCAGTTAATTTTGTAACCTTGGGCGAATCCTGTTAAGGAAAATGCAGCAATAGCAAGTAAAGTAATTAATCTTTTCATCAAATTTCTTTTATCTCTTACAACAGACGCAAATAATATGCCTAAATTACAAAAAGAAAACGCTCCGACGGAGCGTTTCGTATATTTATCTGACTCCGTGCATTAATTTTTTCAGCACAGGGTTTAGTAACATGACCAATACACCAGCAGCAATTGGTACAAAGGTAAATATTAAGAAGAATGTCGCTAAATTGTAATTGGCAGTTACCTCGTCAATCATACCGCCTAAAGAACCTGCTGCTTTCTGTCCAATAGCAATCGCTAAGTACCAAATACCAAACATAAAGGCGATCATTCTTCCTGGCACCAGTTTACTCAAATACGACAGTCCTACGGGAGACAAACAAAGTTCACCCAACGTATGAAATAGATAGGCCAAAATCAGCCAAATCATACTGACTGAGGCCGTTTTAGCACCTTGAGGGATATTTGACGAGCCATAGGCTAAAAGAGCAAAACCGATCCCTAACAAAAGCAAGCCCAAGCCATATTTCATGGCAGCGCTGGGATTGTATTTACTTTCCCACCATTTTGAGAATAATGGAGCAAGGGCAATTATAAAAAAGGAGTTCAAAATACCGAACCAGGTGGCGCCGACCTCGGCGGCATCTTTACTGAATTCATTATTTAGTTTCCAGATGACAATTCCCCAAATAATGATAAAACTTAGAGAGAGAACAATATTTGATAAGGCAATTTTAGAGAATGTTTTTCTAAATAATAGGTAGAGCACATAGCTAATGATGGCCAAGGGTACTACGGTTAAAATGGCGTCGATGGTTTTAAAAAGTAAGGCCGATGAACCGGTTAAGTCTCTGGCTGTGTAGTCTCTTGCAAAAATATTTAATGAACCTGCTGCTTGCTCAAACGCAGCCCAGAAGAAGATCGTGAAGAAGGCAAAAATTGCCACCGCAATCATGCGGTCCCTCGTAAAAGTTGAATATCTAATGATTCGCGAAATAATTAAATAAAGAAATAAGAAGACAGCAGCAATGATGACGAATGTGGCTCCTTCTAAATTACCTACCTTGAAATCAAATAAGTTGATATCGCCAATTTTAGACATGGGGTCATTGATCAACCATGTAAATCCCATCACAGAGGTCAGAACAATTAATATTTTATCAATTGAAGTAAAAGGGTTCAGTTTGTCCTCTTCTTCAATACCTTTTTGCTCAGCTGGGCTTTCTTCGTTTATATTTTGAGGTAATTCTACCTCATATTTTTTTGTGGGTTTTGCACCGATAGTCCCAAATAAGTTTTTAGCCAACCAGAATTGCACCATGCCTAAAAACATAAAGATACCAGCCAGGCCAAAGCCCCAGGCCCAGCCTTTATTTTCGGCTAAATAACCACAAAGCATGATACCAAAGAATGCTCCGGCATTTACACCCATATAAAAAATGGTGTAAGCACCATCTTTTTTAGCATCATTACCTTTATACATTTCTGAAATGATAGAGGTGATGTTTGGTTTAAAAAAACCTGTTCCAATAACTAAAAATGCCAACCCAAGATATAAGGTAAACTCCGTTTCAAACGCCATAGAAGCATGCCCAAGGGTCATAATAAAACAACCAATAACTACTGCCCATCGATAGCCCGTGAACTTATCGGCAATATAACCACCTAATATAGGCGTTAAATAGAGCAAAGAAGCGTAAGTGCCAAATAAGGCCAAAGCATGTTCTCTAGGCCAGTTAGCCCAACCCGGGTTATCACCAAATAATGGTGCTGTTAAGAAAATAACAAGTAAGATGCGCATTCCATAAAAAGAAAAACGCTCCCACATTTCAGTAAAAAATAAGACAAACAAACCTGCCGGATGCCCCAGTACTTTATCTTTAAACAAATTTTCAATATCGGTATTCATAAAAGCTGTTTAGGTTCATAAAAAAATTGTACTCCAAAGAGTATGGTTTGTTAAAATTTGATTTAATTATCAGCTAATTCAAACCCTTCTGCTTCCTCATCCGTGGTTCCTTCCAGATCTTCAGCGCCATGGGTCAATCTATTTAAAGGTTTGAGAATAGCTATAACAAGAATACCAAAAATTGTACAAAAGACAGCGATGCCTGTGAAGATGGTGAACTCGCCTAGCGTCGAAGCAGATTCCCCTAAAAGTCCTGCGACTTTATTTCCTAATCCTGTAGCGGCAAAATAAGCACCCATCATAAAGGCCATCCAGCGCTCAGGGGCCAACTTAGTGATAAATGATAGTGCAACGGGAGACGTACAAAGCTCACCCAAAGTATGGAATAAGTAGGCCAAAACTAACCATTGCATGCCCGATTTTTTAATAATTTCTCCGGCGGCGTCATAGCCAACCTCCTTACTGGCGATTGACATAAAGAAAAAGCCCCAACCCATAATAACGACTCCAATGGCCATTTTAAACAAAGAAGATGATTCTTTTCCTCGATTTTTCCACCAAATCCATATAGACCCCACTATAGTCGCAAATACCAAAATGAATATGGCGTTTACAGACTGAAACCAGCTTGCAGGAATATTATACGAACCCCCAAAAAGGTTAAGAACGAGATCAGTCTTTTGTTTAGCATACACATTCATCAATCCGCCGGCTTGTTCGAATGAACCCCAGAATATAATGATGATTAAAAAAGATAAATATGTTACAAGTATTCTATCTTTTTCAACTTCATTGCCATCATTATATACTACGATTCCTATACCAACAGCAAATGCCAACCCGATAATTAACAGACCGTAATCCCAAGAACCTCGTCCAAACCAAACATATAATCCGATTAGTGCCATAATAGCAAACCCGATCATTGCGTTTTTTTGCTGAAATATTTTTGAAACTAAATTCCCTTTTTGTTTTTGTTCTTCTGGTCGTTCATCAATCACCAAATTTCCAACATGTTTAATATACTTTTGACCCAACCAGTACGTCAACTGCCCTATGGCCATTCCGATACCGGCTAGACCAAAACCATAGTGCCACCCAATATTTTCTCCAACATAACCAACGATTAATGCAGCCGCTGCCGCACCTAAATTGATCCCCATATAAAAGATATAGAAGCCCATGTCTCTTTTATTCTGTTCATTTTTAGGGTAAAGACCACCAACCATAGTCGAAATATTAGGCTTCAGCATTCCTACCCCCATAACAATAAGTACCAATCCAGAGTAGAAGGCCCACATCTGTTCTATGGCCAAAACGCTATGACCGGCAACAAGTAACATTCCCCCAACGAAAACCGATTTTCGCTGCCCTATGAGTTTATCGGCAATAATACCACCTGGAATGGAAGCCACGTAAACAAACATGGTATACCATCCATACAGCGCAATAGCGCTATCGTTCGCCCATCCTAATCCTGGATTATCAGCAGCAGTTTCGGCTACCAGATATAAAACCAATATTGCGCGCATTCCATAATAAGAAAAGCGCTCCCACATTTCTGTTAGAAAAAGAATATATAAACCAATTGGATGCCCAAAGAGTTTTTTCTGGTTACTAAGTGCGAAGGAATCAGACATGATGTATAGGGGTTTTTATTAGTGTTTAATTTCTTGTTTTTGGATAATTGTATTGGAAGGATTTGCTAAATGTTCGTCGATAAAATCAGTCATCTTTTTATACAAATGCAAACTCGTGTTCTTACCTTTTCTAATACTGTGCGCTCTATCTGGATACACAAATAAATCAAATTGTTTATTGGCTTCCACCAAAGCATTGATCATGCGAGTGGTATTTTGAACATGTACGTTGTCATCTCCCGTACCATGTATTAATAAGTAGGCTCCCTTTAATTTATCAACATGATTGATGGGTGAGTTATCATCATAACCGCTAGCATTTTCCTGGGGTGTTCGCATGTAGCGCTCGGTGTAAACAGTATCATAAAAACGCCAGGAAGTTACCGGTGCGACGGCAATCGCCATTTTAAAAATATCTGCACCTTTAGTAATCGCCAGGGAAGACATATAGCCTCCATAGCTCCATCCCCAAATTCCGATTCTTTGTTCATTTATATAAGGTAATTTACCCAATTCTTTAGCTGCTTCTATTTGGTCTTCGGTTTCGTATTTTCCTAATTCTTTATACGTTACTTTTTTGAAATCGCGGCCACGATAGCCTGTTCCCCGGCCATCAATACAGGCAATGATATATCCTTTTTGAGCAAGCATCTGATACCAATATTCTCGGCTTCCACCCCAGCGATTTGCCACCTGTTGCGAGCCAGGTCCTGAATATTGGTGCATAAACAAAGGATATTCTTTATTTGGGTCAAAATTCGACGGCTTAATCATCCATGCATTAAAATCACCATTTTTGGTTTTCAAGGTGAAAAACTCTTTTGTAGAAATTTTATAGTCATTCAGCTTTTCAGAGAGTGCTTTGTTATTTTTAATTTCTTTAAGCTGCTTTCCTGATTTAGCGTCATTCAACGTATAAATGCTTGGGGTATTCGCGCTTGAAAAGGTATTCACGAAGTAGTTAAAGCTATTACTAAAAGCTGCACTATTCGTACCGCTATTTGAACTCAGCAATTTCTTGCCTGTACCGTTTAACTTAATGGAAAATACGGCACGATTCGTAGAACCACTTTGTGTTGACTGATAAAAGATTCGCTTTGTTTTTGGGTTATAGCCATAATAGCTGGTAACTTCCCAATTACCTTCTGTTACTTGATTTTTTAATTTTCCTGTTGCATCATAGTGATAAATATGGTTAAAGCCATCCTTTTCACTGGTCCAGAGAAAGCTATTATCCTTTAAGAAAGTAAGGTCATCTGTGATATCAACATAAGCGGCATCTTTTTCGTTAAGGACAAGCTTGGAGGTTAAAGAGTTCCCATCCACGAACACTAAATTCAAATTATTTTGGTGACGATTTAAAGTAGTAACAGCTAATGTATTTGGCTCGTTAGACCACTTAATTCTTGGAATATAATGTTGAGAAACTCCTTCTAATAAAACTTGTTTACTGGTCTTATCTTTCACGTTGTGCATGTGCAAAGTCACCACGGCATTTTTCTCACCGGCCTTCGGATATTTAAATACCTGTTGTGAGGGATACAGCGCGTCACCGTAAATATCCATTGAGAATTCAGGCACTTCGCGCTCATCAAAGCGTAAATAGGCAATTTTATCCGAGTTTCCGTTCCATTCAAACGCCCTTACAAAAGCAAATTCTTCTTCGTATACCCAGTCCGTAATGCCGTTTATGATTTTATTCTTTATACCATCCTCCGTAACTTTTACTGTAATATCACTGACCAGGTTTTTTATGAAGATATTATTGTCAAGAACAAAAGCAACCTTGTTTCCATCAGGTGAAAACGACGGCTCCTGAATTTTATGTTTCGACACCAGTTGTAAATTTTTTGAAGCGATGTCATACACATAGTAAATACCTTTTGAAGAATGACGGTAGATTTTTTCTGCCTCGCTGCCTAACAGTAATTTTGTTTCATCAGCATTGAATGCATAGCTTTCAAAATCATCGAGTGGCCCTAAATCCTTGCTATCTACAATGGTTCCAACCTTTTCTAAGGTCTTGTAATCATATTTATCTAGACGCGTACTTTTCGTTTCGGGATCACTGTTTAAAATGGTGTAGAAATCACCTTTGCTCATTGAGTGAAAGGAATTGAGACTTTCAGCTCTAAACGTGTTATCTGACCAAATATCTTCTAATGTTATTTCTTTTTTTTGTGCTGTAAGTGTCGAGGAAAGAGCAAGAAAGAGAATAAGTAATTTTTTCATCATGAAATTATGAATCGTGAAAAATTTTGCCAAGTTTACGGAAATTTCATCAAAAAACACTCCAAAATGCCTATAAAATAGCGCGGAGTAATAACTAAATAGCTTCAAAAAACTTTCCTGGTAAAGGACGAACGACAGATTTCAATTCAAGGTTTAATAATAATGAAGCGGTTTTATGAATGGGATAATTAGCATGCAGGGCAATAATATCCAACTGCTGTTTTCCTTCTTTTAAGAGGTATTCATAAATTTTCTGCTCATCATTTGGCAAGTCGACAAATAGTTGTTTTTGAATTATTTTTTCTTTAGTGGCAACATCCTTTTCCCAATTCAAAATGTACGCCAAGTCTTTTGCCGAGGTCAATACGGATGCCCTATTGGTTTTTATTAAATTGTTGCATCCAATACTATAGGCATCAGTCACTCGACCAGGTAGTGCAAAGACATCGCGGTTATAAGAATTGGCAATATCAGCTGTGATCAACGAACCGCCTTTTTCGGCTGATTCTATAACCAAAGTGGCTTGTGTCATACCCGCAACGATACGGTTACGTTTTACGAAGTTCTCCCGATCAGGTTTGGAGCGCGACCAGAAATCAGTTAACAGACCACCATATTCCTGCATCTTTAGGGCTTCTTTTCTATGAGCGGTAGGATAAATTCTATCTAAACCATGTCCCAATACGGCGACAGTCTGCAAGTTATGCTCTAAGGCCTGCTGATGAGCGAAAATATCGACGCCATAGGCCAAACCACTTACGATCAGCGGGTCGTATACTTTTAGGTCCTGAAACATGTTTTTTAGAAAATCCTTGCCATAAGCGGTCATCTGTCTCGTGCCTACAATGCTTATGATATTCGGGTTTTTTAAATCAATTCTACCCTTTTGAAAAAGTACCATTGGGGCATCATAACATTGCTTGAGCCGTTCGGGATAATCATGATCGGTAAATGCAACGATTTCTATGGCATTGGTATCGATAAAAGCAAGCTCTTCATCAGTTCTTGAAAAGACCGCACGATCACTTAATGCTTTGATAATGGAATCGCCGATTCCTTGAATTTTTGATAACTTATTTCTACTTTCTTTAAATACAGCTTCGGCACTACCACAATGACGTAAGAGTTTTTTGGCCATCACATCACCGATGCCATCAATCTGAGAAAGTGCTAGTAAATAATAGTGGTGCTCTGTGTTCAAAAGGACGAATATTAGACATGGAAATATACGATTTTATGTTAATAAAAATCAACTCAAGACCTTGACCGGCATTGTTTTTTTTTCACTTTTGTTTGCAATGAAACTAGCCAAATACATTAGTGATCTTCTTTACCGTTATGAGTGTGTTATTGTACCTGAGTTTGGAGGATTTGTCACCAATGTACAACCGGCAAGAATTAGTGTGTATTCTAATACATTTTATCCTCCTAATAAGCGCCTCACTTTTAATAATCATCTAAAGAACAATGATGGTTTATTGGCCAATTACATTGCTTCGGTAGACAAAGTACCCTTTAAATCGGCGATGAACTTTATCAAGTTTGAAGTGAAGCAATGGAAAGAGGAACTTGCGAAAACTGATCTGTTCCTGGAGCAAATAGGAAAGTTAAGTCAACAAGGCGATAACCTGCTATTTGAGCCAGAAAAAGAGGTCAATTACCTTACCGATTCTTATGGTTTAGGAACTGTTGTTTCTGCTGAAATCAAACGGGAAGTTTATAAGAAACAAGTAGAAGAGGTCGAAGAAAAAGCACCTATCTTAGTCACTGAGCAGGCCAAAAAGAAACCGAATTATTTAAAATATGCGGCTATCTTCATAATTGGTTTATCTATTTTAGGTTTTGGGGCCTATCAACTGCATAATGATTATAAGCAGAAACAGGAAATAGCAGTGGCGAAAGAGCAGCAAAAAGTCATTGAACAAAAGGTTCAGCAGGCCACTTTTATTGTCTCAGACCCATTACCTTCTATTATTATTGATGCGACGAGAACCACTTATCCGTACCACGTAATTGCCGGTGCTTTTCGTTTTCCCGAGAATGCTGATAGAATGGTACGTATACTCAAAGACCAAGGCTTTAAAAATGCGCGTATTTTGGGCATTAATCAATGGGGTTTAACGCAGGTATCTTTTAATAGTTTTGATACCAGAAATGAAGCACTTCAGACATTGACAACTGTCAGAAAAACCATGAATGAAGATGCATGGTTGTTGGTTCAAGACCTGTAATTTTTCCAGATAATTTCTTCTATTTCACTTTTTGAAATGGCTATCTTTGCCAAGTTTTAATGCGCCGACGCGGTTGCTCAAGAAATTAAATCGAAATCCTAAATGTGATGTATGAAGGCAAAAACACCTAAAGAGTCATTGACAATAGTTACTGATCTGATATTACCCGGAGAGACGAATCCGTTAAATAACCTTTTCGGAGGAGAACTTTTGGCCAGAATGGACAAAGCCTGCAGTATTGCTGCAAGGAGGCATTCAAGCCGGATTGTGGTTACGGCGTCTGTGAATCATGTGGCCTTCAACAAATCAGTACCAGTAGGAAGTGTCTTGATGGTAGAGGCGAAAGTATCAAGAGCTTTCAAATCATCGATGGAGGTGTATGCAGACGTGTGGATTGAAGATCGCGAAAGCGGGGAACGCACCAAGGCCAATGAAGCGATTTATACCTTTGTCGCGGTCGATCGGACCGGAATGCCTGTCAAAGTACCACAGCTGATGCCAGAGACCGATCTTGAAAAAACACGTTTTGAGGGCGCTTTAAGAAGAAAGCAATTGAGTCTGGTACTTTCGGGAAGAATGAAACCCGAGGAAGCTCATGAATTAAAAGCTTTATTTACCGGCTGAAGCAACAATGTTTTCACCCTGAATGATCCAAGGTTCGGGATTTTGAATTGAAGCATTTTTAAATAAGCCAAATTCTAGAATGGTTTTACCGGTAACCGCATCGGTATGTATGGTACCGATCTCTTGTTTAGTGTTTATGGCTTGCCCCCTCTTTACAGTTACCTCCTTTAAGTTCTTGTAAACAGAAATATAATTACCATGTTGTATCAACACCATTTTCTTTCTGCCAGGCTGTAATTGTATCGCCAATACCTTTCCCTTGAAGACCGATCGGGCTTTTGCATTTGCCTCAGTTGCTAAATGCAGGCCATTACTATTGATCGTAATACCTGGCATGGTAGGATGTTTTTGTTTGCCATAACGTCTATCTATGATATAACGCTCAACAGGCCAAGGCAACTTACCCTTGTTAGCCACAAAATTAGCGGCCACCAACTTATCTTCAGGAGACATACTAAAACCAGAAGATTTGGTTGCCCTTTTTTTATTTGACCTGGCAATCGCGGCAGCAATCAACTTCTGAATTTGCCGGTCAATGAGCGCCTCTTCGCGTTGCTTCGCCTTAATCTGGCTAATGTATTTCTGTTCTTTTTCCTTTGCTTTTTCTACAAGCCTTATTTGGGAGTGCTTTTCTTTCTTAATGCTATCCTGCTCTTTATTATGCAGCGCAATCAGCAGTACTTTTTCGTCCTGCTGCAATGTCAGTGAGTCATTTAAAGCTGTCAACTCTACTTGAGTATGTTTTATTTCTTCACCCTGAAGCTTTCTATAAGAGCTGATCTGCTTAAGGTATTGCAGCCTTTTATAGGCTTGGGTGAAATTTTCAGAAGAAAGTAAAAACATCAAGCGGCTTTGCTTGGTTTTGGTTTTATATGATTGCACAATCATTCGTGCATATTCTTCTTTTAAGCTTTCAAGTGATTTCTCTAAACGATTGATCTCTTTTTTATTCTTTTTAATCTTATGAGAAAGTTTTAATTCCTCTTGTTCTATGGTGCTTATTAGTTCAGAACGTATAGTAATGAGTTTATTGATGTCATTGAGCTCAGACAAAAGCGCTTCTTCTTCTTGTCGGGATTTAAAAAGTAATTTTTGAATTTCTTTTTTCTCTTTTTGAAGCTGCTTGCGTTTTTTTTCAAGCTGTAATTTTGTTTGGGCTTCAGCAGTACCCACGAAGGCAAAAAACAAGCTAATGAAGAGTAGAAAACGTAACTTCATATACACAAAACTATTCCTTTTTTGTGGTTTTTTGCTCATTTTAGTTCAATTTCTTTATAACCATTTGGTATAGAAAACGGAAAACGCAATGATTTATTAAACTCTATGGAGCGATATTCTACGTTTATTGTTGTAGTGTATCTATGGTCTTTAGCCGTGATTAAAACATCTTTAGGGAAAAACTCATCATCAATGCGCTGATAGTTACCATAATCAATACTTAATGATTTGTTTTCTTCAGATTGGGTTACTTGCTGTTTGATGAGCTTAAAATTCTCAGGATTTAATAAATATAAAATATCAAACAGTTCATTCGCTTTCTTAGGTGTCAGTTCATAGTACCTGTCTTTTAGTGCGACATCATGTTTGTCATTTTTTAAATCTAAAATAGCCTGGCCAAATAAGAGGTTTTGAACTTTTTCATAATCTAAATCGGTTCCTAACCATTTGCTCAACAGCGCAAAATCACCTTCAAAGTAAGTTTTATTAATTTTTTCATAATAGCTTACTTTATCCTTAGTAATTAAAGCCTTTCCCACGGGGAAACCGAGTTTAGATAGGCTAATCCAAATGGCTTCATCTTTTTTAATACGCATTGAGGCAGTAACACCCGGCAGGTCATTCTTACCTCGATATTTCACTTTCATTTTTGCAGAAAGCGTTTCTTTATCAAAGCTATTACTATAATGGTTTTTAATTACCTTATTTGCTGTCATAGGCTTAGCGGCGGTACCCACCACCGCCGACTTAGTTTTACACGAAGTTATCATTAAAATCACCATGAACAAAAAACCAACTTTCCTTAACATAACTATGACTTTTTTTGGCGTTTCTTCAAGGCCATATTATAGTACTTACTGGCCTCAATATTCTTACGTAATCCTTTAAAACTTAAACTGAGCTCTTCATAAAAATCAGCCTCAATTTCGGGATCATCTATAACATAATCCAGGCCATTTTTTAAATATGGGATGGCCTCTCCGTATTTTTTGAGCTTGTTTAAAGCTTTTCCGTGCATTAAATATACGAAAGGTTGCGCTGGAAATAAATCCAAGCCCTCCTTACTATCTTTTTCTAAGTCTAAAAATTGGTCGTCATCAAACTCTTGTGACAGGATTTCCTTAAGTACCGGAAAGGTCTTTTTGGTCACATAGGATGCCTTAAGTTCTTCGAGCGATTGATTTTGGAGTAGTTCTGGCTTTACCCGGGTCTCTGTTGTTACACTGTTATTCGGAAACAGACTGTCTTTAAATGGAACCAGGCTCTCAGACAATAATCCGTTTTTTTCTAAATCAACCAATAATTGACGTGCATCTTCAATGCGATTATTACGTATATAGAGGATAATTAAGTCGGCTTGATTTTGAGGTTTTTTATCAACAATCTTTAATTGTAGATCTAGTGCCTTTTTATAATCTTTTTGGCGCACATATATATCTTTTAAGTGCTCCAATAAGTATAGATTTTCCGGTTGCTGCGTTAAGGCTTTTTCGACGAAAGCGATGGCTTCGAAATATTTTTCCTGAGCGAAATAATTTTTAGAAATTTCAAAGATGACAGCCAAATCATCTTCGCGAATGTTCTGGCATTGCTCCAGGGCTTCCAGAGCTTTGTCATAATTACCGATGGCCTTTTGTCTTAAAGCCTTGAAAAAGAAAGTTTGAAAATTAAGCTCTTTCTGCTCTTGTTGTAATTCCTTAATATTCTTTTTGACCGCAATGCTATCCATCAATTTTTGTTGTATTTCCTCTTCTTGGGCAAAACCGGTTAAACCACTAAAGAGCAATCCTAAAAAGAGATATGTCAGGGGCCTTACCATATAATTTTAAACCAGCTTAGAATAGTCGCCAATACTCACTGAAGTAAAGTCGCCATTATATTCAACGTGATTACCTATCATAGCATTGTCCAAGACAGCATTTTTAACAGTTGTATTGGTTTGTATTAATGAATTTTTGATTGTTGAATTTTCTACTACACTATTTATGCCAAGTGATACATTTGGGCCAACTTTAGCATTTATCAATCTTACGTTTCCGCCGATATAGCAGGGTTGAATGATCTCAGAATTCTCTAAAATTACTGAATCTGCGACAAGATTTTCTCCTTCTTCCTGTGCAAATTGTAAGATTCGGCTATTTGTTTCAACGGTAATTTCTTTATTACCGCAATCCATCCATTCATCAACCTGGCCCGGAACAAATTGCGCCCCTTTTTGCTTCATATTTTCGAGGGCATTGGTCAATTGGTATTCACCTTTTTCCTTGATGTCATTATCCAATAAGAATTGGATTTCACTACGCAATGCAGCGCCATCTTTGAAGTAATAAATACCTATAATGGCCAGATCTGATATGAATTCTGTTGGTTTTTCAACAAAATCTGTAATGACCCCGTTGTTGAGTTTGATGACGCCATAGGCACTTGGATTTTCGACTTGTTTAACCCAGATAGCACCGTCCTTTGAAGCATCTAGTGTAAAATCGGCTTTAAAAAGAGTATCGGCAAAGGCAACCACACAAGGCCCATCTAACGATTCTTTCGCACATTGAATAGCATGTGCCGTTCCCAAAGCTGTTTCCTGAACGGTCACAACACCATTAGCTCCTAAATCATCAGCAATCTTTAATAGCTTTTCTTCGGTATCTTTTGGAAAAGTAGGGCCGATAACAAAAGCTATTTCTTCGACATCTTGATTTAATACTTTTACGATGTCTTCAACCAGACGTTGTACGATCGGTTTACCGGCAATAAGGGTCAAAGGTTTAGGAATCGTTAATGTATGTGGGCGCAGCCGTGAGCCAATGCCCGCCATAGGAACAATAATCTTCATGAATTCTCTTTTTTAATCGCACAAATATAGCCAAAATAGTAAGAGCTAAAAGGTTTATTTATTGAGGATAAACGCTCCTTTTTCGTTTGTGTAATGGAAGTTAATTTTATGTCTTACACACGTCTGCTGCCATCGCTTGACGTAGCTATTGTAATTGGAATTGTCAGCTATGATTTCTTTTGGATGTAACACCTGAATTAAGCGGTCTAAGTTAATTTTAGGGGAGTACGTCAGGACGATATAATCGGGTCTAAAGCTCGAGATATCATAGCTTCCCAAACTGTCAATTAATAGTATATTTCTTTTAAAAAACATGTTTTTATTAATGGAATCTATAAAACGGACACTCTTAACATTGGCGCCTATCATATAAGATTTCACCAGATTTTCGGATGTATCGAAACTACCTGAGGAATGATTCAGCAGTAGTCGGTTTCCCGTTCTTTTTCCAACGATTGTTACCCGGCTTCTATTGAATATTATGAACTCATTTTCGGAAGTAGCCACCCATTTTTCGTAGATAAAGACTGATTGCAAAAGCAGAAATGCTATTAAGGCATTTCTAAACCTTGAATACGATTTCTGCTCCATCCAGCGAAAGCAAAAAATAATCAGCAGGTAGGTCGAGACCATTGCCACCATGGAAAAGGAAATGGTTTGAAACAAGAAAGCTTCCTGCTCAGCGATCCAGCCGATAAATTGATTCATAAGAGCAATGATTTTCTGAAAACCGGTAGTTAAAAATTCTGGCAGTAAATTTAGAAGTGAAAAGAAGATCACTAAAAGCCCTAAACCAAGTATAGAGCCCAGTATGGGAATGACCACTAGGTTCGTTACAAAAAATAAACTTGGAAACTGATGAAAGTAATAAAGACTTAACGGAAGTACACCAAGTTGAGCAGCGATCGAAACTGTAAAGAGTTCCCAAAAATAGTTGATGACCTTGAATTTTGGGATCCACAAACGATAAATAATTGGCTGTAGCCAAACAATAAAGAAAACGGCAAGGTAACTCAGTTGAAACCCTACATCGAACAAGTATATCGGATGTATTAACAGCAAAAAGAACATAGAAATAATCAGGTTATTGAAGATGTTCGATTTTCGTTTTCCGAAGAGGCTGACCGCCACTGCTGTAAACATGGTTACAGCACGCACAACAGAAGGTGATAGACCTGCAATAAAGGCAAAAGTCCACAACGAAACGATTGCAATAATCAGTTTCAAGGTTTTGCCATTTTTTAAATAGTCAAGTGGTTTTAAAACCAGCGTCAATAACCATAGAATTATACCGACATGTAAGCCCGAAATAGCCAGAATATGAATGGCTCCCGCCTTGGTATAATCTTCAATGAGCTCTCTTGAAACCTCCTGGCGTTGACCAAGAAGTAAGGCATTTATAATGCTCAATTCGTCATTTTGAAATCCGGAATCTTTTAAGGAATGATTCACCCGCTTTCTAAATCTATCTACTAAAGAATTTAAAGTAGATGGCTGAGAATCAATAATTAGATAATCCTGGTTCGAGACAGTAACCTGATTGTAGATATATTGTTTCTCAAGGTATTTTTTATAGTTGAACTGATACGGATTTTTAGGAGTATTTATTTCATCTAGCGGCCCTCGAACTAAAATTTTAATGCCGACCGAAACTATTGGATCGATTGAATCTTTGATTAGGTTCAACAAAATCTTCCCTTGTGTCTTTCGACCGTTCACCTGCAATAGCTGGGCTTCAAACTTGTGGTGATATAGGCTTGACCGTAGTTGAAGATCGACCCTCAGAAGCATAGTTTGTGGAACTTGACCTATTGAATTTATAGAAGTATAATGATGTTTTTTATTCAAATGATTCGTAAACGTAATCGATCCAACTCCTATGACATAAAATAGTAGTAAGGTAATTATAGGATAATATATTGAAGGTTCTAACCTGCTTTTTTCATAGAAATAAGTGCTGGCCAGTAGCAGAAAGAGAAAAATCAAAGCACCGGAAAGTACAAAGAAATTTATAGGGAGAAAGTATCCGCTAAGAATACCGAGAATCAGTACAAGTGTTAACTGTAATGGTATGAATTTCAGTAATTTCACTTAGTTAAAAATAGAGAAAATTACCCAAAAGCAGCGCAAATTGCCGTTTATTGGTAAAACCATACCATTTATTAAGAAATTACTTACAACTATTGATTTCATACTAAAAAAGAAACTTTTGCGTTTAAATTTGAGCAACTAAATAAATTGCCTATAGACGGAAAGTTACTATTGTTAAAGAAAAATTTAGAGTTATTTAATAAAAACCTCACAACGTTTTCTCATGACGAAGGGAGGTTTTTTCTTTTATAGGTATAGACTTTTTTACGAACTTCGCGCATCCGTTTGAAGTGCACTATTGAAACCCAAAGTTACATTTAAGCAGATCAACAAACTGGCAATACCTGCAATTATTTCTGGTATAGCTGAGCCTTTATTGTCTATTACAGACACAGCGATAGTCGGTAATGTTGAGGTACATCCTGTTGCTTCTTTGGCAGCTGTAGGGATAGCAGGGTCATTCTTGTCAGCTTTATTTTGGATATTGGCACAGACGCGCTCCGCCATCTCGGCAATCATTGCCCAATACCTGGGTGCACAAAAGCTCGATGAGGTACAAAGTTTACCAGCACAAATTATAGCTATAAACATTGTAGTAAGTGCACTTATTTATCTTATCACAATTTATTTTATAGATGAAATCTTTCATCTCTATAACGCAGAGGGATTGATACTTAACTATGCAGTGGACTATTATAAAGTTCGCGCCATAGGTCTGCCGCTAACCTTATTTACTTTCTCTGTTTTTGGTGTTTTTCGCGGCATACAAAATACCTATTGGCCTATGGTAATTAGTATTGTTGGCACGGCTTTAAATATTATATTGGACTATATTTTGGTCTTTGGTATTGAAGGATCTATTCCTGCCATGCATATTCAGGGCGCCGCCTACGCTAGCGTCATAGCACAAACAGTAATGGCAATAATGGCACTGATTTTAATGTTGAAAAAGACCCCTTTCAGTTTAAAATTCAGATTCCCATTTAATAAAGAGATCAAACGACTTCTTTCTTTAAGTTTTAACCTGTTTATACGCGCAGCTGCATTGAATATTGCTTTATATTTTGCCAATGCATATGCTACCAGATATGGTGATAATTTCATTGCTGCACAAACTATTGCCTTTCAGATATGGCTGTTCTTTGCCTTTTTTATTGACGGCTATTCGAGTGTAGGAAATATCGTTTCGGGAAGGCTTTTAGGAGAAAGGGACTATAAAAATCTATGGAACCTAAGTATTGACCTCACAAAGTTTGCTGTAATTATTGCTGCCATTTTAGGAGCTGTTTGCTTTATTTTTTATAAACCCATTGGAAGGTTATTTACACAAGATGTATCGGTTTTGGAAAGCTTCTTTTCCATTTTCTGGATAGTTATTTTGATGCAACCTTTAAACGCAGTGGCTTTTGTATTTGATGGTTTGTTTAAAGGATTGGCAGAAGCGGTTACCTTGCGGAATACACTTTTGATCGCGACATTTTTAGGATTTATTCCGGTGTTATTAGTTGGTGATTACTTTGGCTTGAAGCTCTATGGTATTTGGACAGCTTTCTCGGTTTGGATGTTCTTGCGGATGGGTATTTTGGTGGTAAAGTTTCGTAGGAAATATGTAATTCAAAGTTAACTAAAGCCATAATCGAGGAGTTTTCGACGAAACAATCGGTAAGATTTTTTGATATAGCTGCTCATCAAAGCAAATCATGATGAGGTTACTTGATTTATTTAACTGGGATGCATAAATCTAAAATAGACTTCTTTTCGGGATGCTCATTAAAGTTGTTATGATGTATTTCAAAAGGATCTCTTTCATTGTCAAATTCATAGCCCTTATCAGCCATCCAAACAAATAATCCCTCCCAAGATTTTTGAAATTCGTTCATTCCTAACGTCATTCGGGCAACGATGCATTTACCAGGAATTAAATTTCGCTTGGAAATTTCTGCAGCTGTTTCGAGGGGCTGATCTACCGAAAAGCAAGCACTAACACGCACTTTGTCGGATGATGTAATTTTTGGGCTGTCGTGATAGATAGTAATAGCTTTGAGATTGGGTGATGCCAGTATCCCTTTTGGACCAGCCCATCGCATTAATTTTTCAAATGCCGAGCCAACACTATTCATTCCTATTTGAGTGACGTACACCAATTGCATGTCTGGGAGCTCTTTAACTTCTATGTTCGCGTTCATTGCAATCCAATTTAAATGATTCGTAATGTTGCGAATATAGGGTTCGATGCGTAGACTGATTTTACCATTCTTGCTTTTGACTTTGCTGATCTTGCTAAATTTGATTGCTGCAGATTTTCTAAATAGTGTAGGACTTAATCCGTAAAACTTATTAAAAGACCTGGTAAAAGAAGCATTGCTTGTAAAACCACAATTAATAGCGATTTCACTTACGGCTAATTTGTTTTTATGAAGCAACAACGAAGCCGCTTTTTCTAAGCGCTTTCGAACGATATAAGCATTTAAGGGTTCACCGATAATTGCTGTAAAAATTCGATGGAAATGGTATGGTGAATAATAGGCCTGTTTCGAAACAGACTCCAGTGACAATTCATTTTGCAGATTTTGGTCTATAAACTCCAGTACATTATTAATTCTGGCGATATAAGTTTTGTTATTGATCAAGGATTAAGAAACGGATTGATATATTAACTTCGCTGCTTTTTCACTGGCCCCTTTACCACCTAATTTCTGTTCTAATTCAAAATAATTTTCAAATAGTTCTGTTCGATGTTTTTTATCTAAGATTTTAGCTAGTTCTTCTTCCAATCGTTTTTCATTCAGGTCATGCTGAATCAATTCAGTTACGACCTCCTTGTCCATGATTAAATTCACTAATGAGATAAATTTTAATGTAATAATTCGCCTTGCGATTTGATAAGAAATTGTTCCGGCTTTATAACACACCACCTGAGGTACTTTGAACAAAGCGGCTTCTAAGGTAGCTGTACCCGAAGTGACCAAAGCGGCATACGAAATTGATAGAAGTTCGTATGTTTTATTAGCAATAAATCGTACGTCGTTATCTTTGATAAACTGCTGGTAGAATCCATAATCCTGGCTCGGGGCACCGGCAATCACAAATTGGTAGTCTTTGAATTTCGGCACCATTTGTAGCATTACAGAAAGCATTTTGGTGATTTCCTGTTTTCGGCTTCCTGGTAATAAGGCAATAATCGGCTTTGTACCTAACTCATGGTCTTTTCTGAAAACAGTGTCTAAGGTCTTAGGCCGATCCGCTATAGCGTCCAACAATGGATGTCCAACAAAAGAAACCGTATAATTAAATTTTTTATAAAAGGCTTCTTCAAATGGTAGGATCACATACATAGAATCGATATCACGTTTTATTTTCTCGACTCTTTTAGAACGAGAGGCCCATACTTGTGGTGAGATATAGTAATGTGTCTTAAAGCCTGTCTTTTTAGCCCACTTGGCAATACGCAGATTGAATCCCGAATTATCTATAAAAATAATCGCATCGGGCTTGTATTCTGAGATATCTTTTTTGCAAAAGGAAATAAGTCCGAAAATCTTACGCAAGTTCGAAATTACCTCGGTGAAACCCATAAATGCGCGTTCTTTATAATGAATGACAAGTGTTCCTCCAACAGCCTGCATCAAATCACCACCCCAAAACCGAAATTCTGCTTTCGGATCTGTTTTTTGCAAAGCTTTCATCAAATTAGAAGCATGCAAATCACCCGAGGCCTCACCGGCAAGGAGGTAGTACTTCATACGCTATAAAAACTGAGCAATTAAAATGAGAAAGGCGATTATAAAAGAAGCGATGATGATACCCCTTGCTTTATAATCCTGCCCCCTGTTAATGAAAATAAAAAAAGCCAACAAATTAGGAATGGCCGCAATAAATAAGACAGTACCTAAATTACCTTGCTGAGATAAGGTTTTAACCGCTTGGGAAAGCGCTACCTTCAATAAGAATTCGACATATAAATAAAATCCGATGGCAGTTAGAATTAAACCAACTGCTATGCCGGTAAATACGCGTTTTGCGATCATAAACCCCAATTATTAAGTTTGTGCATATAGTGGTGTGCCGTTAGGTCAAACTGTACAGGTACAACCGAAATATAATCGTTCTCAAGTGCCCAGATATCAGTATCTTCACCGTGATCAAGGTTTACAAATTTACCCGAAAGCCAATAATAATCTTTACCTAACGGGTTGGTGCGTTTGTCAAAATCTTCCTTCCAGATTCCATGTGCTTGCCTGCAAATTTTAATACCCTTGATAGCCTCTTTTTTTGCCTTAGGAATATTGACATTTAATACGACTCCTTCGGGAAGTTTATTTTCCAGAACACTGAGTGTGATCTTTTTTACAAATTCTCTTGACGGGCGAAAATCAGCATCCCAGTTATAATCCAATAAAGAGAAACCAATAGCAGGCACCCCTTCAATTCCGGCTTCTACCGCCGCACTCATCGTCCCTGAATAAATCACATTAATCGATGAATTCGAACCGTGATTGATGCCTGAAACACAGAGATCGGGTTTTTTATTCAAAATCTCACTAACTGCCATTTTCACACAATCGGCAGGAGTGCCAGAGCAGCTGTATTCTAGCTGGGGGCCATCGTCTACATTGACCGGGTTACAAAAGAGGGTGGAGTTTACAGTTATGGCGTGCCCCATACCACTTTGCGGGCTATCAGGAGCAACAACAATTACGTCGCCAATTTCATTCATAATAGATATAAGCTCGCGTATGCCCGGCGCCGTAATACCATCGTCATTGGTCACTAGGATTAATGGTTTGTCATTCATGAAAACAAAACTACTATTTTTTTATTCGTTGACCAGCGATGATGTTTAACATTTCGTTAGTAGTAAAAGCAGCTGAAAACCAGTAATTTTGTTCTACCTTCTAACCTATCAAGCAATGAAAACCAAGAACTTTTTAGTAGTATTGGCGGTTATGAGTATGACTTTTTCGGGCCTTAAAGCACAAACCACAAATCAGCAACCATGTCCATGTTGTTCGAAAGCACACAACGAATTTGATTTTTGGATAGGCGATTGGACGGTGTACAATGCACAGGGAATTATTGTGGGAACCAATAAAATCAGTAAAGTGAAAGAGTATAGCAATTGCCTTTTGCGCGAGGAATGGAAGTCATCAGGCACCAACCGAGGCACCAGTTATAATTATTATAAATTGTCAGATAAATCATGGAATCAGGTGTGGGTGGACAATTCTGGCTTTAGTTTAACGTTAAAAGGTAATCGCATTGCCAATAAAATGATTATGAAAAGCGCAATATTGGAAGGTGAAAACGGAAAATATTACAATCAAATCACCTGGCAATTGAATGAAGATGAAACTGTCACTCAGACATGGGATATAATTAATGAAGAAGGAAAACGCGTACAGCAGGCCTTTAAGGGCATCTATAAAAAAACTGTTAAATAAGCCATAACTTAAACAATTTGGCATTATTTTAGTAGTTTGATAAGTGAATTTAATGAACCGAACGATAAAATTTATGAAAAGAAACTATAAGATTATAGTACCGTTGGTGCTATTGACTGGAATTCTATTGAGTTTTAGTATCAAGAAGACTAGTGCCGATCCTGAAAAAGATAAAATTCTATTAGGATTGATACGCTATGCCTTGAATCAAGGTCATTATGAACCTCAGGCTATTAATGACGAATTCTCGATCGCAGTTTTTGATGACTTTATAGACGGCTTAGACCCCACCAAGCGTTTCTTTACGCAAGAAGACATCAAGCAGTTTGAGTTTTATAAAGACAAGATAGACGACCAGATAAAAAATGAAGACCTTACTTTTTATAATATGGTTTACAGCCGTTATGCAAAGCGACTTCGCGATGCCCGGTCTTTTTATAAGGAGATCTTAAAATTTCCATTTGATTTTAATAAAGATGAGGTTTTAAATGTAGATTATGATGGTAAACCTTTTGCCAAGAATGAAGTAGAGCAGATCCGTAATTGGCGCAAGCAATTAAAGTTAAATACTTTGGTTCGTCTGCATGACAAAATAAATGCTGAAAAAGATAAACAAAAAGAAGATGCTTCATATACAATGAAATCTTTTGAAGAATTGGAAAAAGAATCACGTGAGGCGACATTAAAAAGTACTGAAGACTTTTTTGAATTTATGGATGATCTTGATGATAATGACTGGTTCTCAGTTTTTATAAACAGTATCTCAGGTAAGTTTGATCCACATTCCACGTATTTTGCACCAAAGATTAAGAAGCGATTTGACGTTGAAATGGCAGGAAAACTTGAAGGTATTGGTGCCCGTCTACAACGCAAAGGAGACTATACTACAGTTGCTGAATTAATTTCTGGAGGCCCTGCTTGGAGGGCTGGCGAACTTGAAGTAGGCGATGTCATACTTAAAGTTGCGCAAGCAGATGCAGAACCTCTGGATATTGTTGGAATGCGTTTAGACGATGCCATAGAATTCATAAAAGGTAAAAAAGGTACAGAGGTACGCTTGACCATTAAGAAAATAGACGGTTCTACCAAAGTTATATCCATCGTCAGGGATGTGGTAGAGTTAGAAGAAACCTTCGCAAAAACGAGTGTCGTGACAAAGGATAAACGTAAATTTGGCGTGATTCATCTACCCAAATTCTATATTGATTTTAGCGAGCGTAACTTTAGAAATTCTGCGACCGATATGGCACGAGAGGTTGATCGTATGAATGAAGAAGGTGTTGAAGGCTTAATGATTGACCTAAGAAACAATGGTGGAGGCTCATTAGAAACAGCCATCGCTATTGCAGGATTGTTTATTGAAGATGGCCCTGTGGTACAGGTAAAATATAGAGAAGGAAAGCCTAAGATCAGAAAAGATCGTGATTTAGCTATTCGTTGGAACAAACCACTGGTTGTTTTAGTGAATGAATTTTCTGCTTCAGCCTCGGAGATTTTTGCCGCTGCCATGCAAGATTATAACAGAGCAGTTATAATTGGTAGTAGACAGACTTTTGGAAAGGGTACTGTTCAGAATGTGATACCATTAAATAACTTTTATAAGTATGACAAAGATTTAGGAGCATTAAAAATGACCATCCAGAAATTTTACCGTATCAATGGAGGTTCGAACCAACTAAAAGGTGTGGTCTCAGACGTTGCTATGCCAACCCGATATACCTATATGCAGGTTGGTGAGCGAGATGAAGAGAATCCATTACCATGGGATCAAATACAGCAGGCGACATACACTCCTTGGGATGGTTATGCTAATTTTCACGAGGTAGTAAACAATAGTAAAAAACGTATTGCTGCAAACCCTCAGTTCAAGCTGATCAACGATAATGCGTTATGGCTAAAAGTTGGCCAAGATGATGAAAATGTGGCATTGAACTACGAAGACTATGTAGCTGATCTTGAAAAGAGACAAGAAGAAAGCAAAAAATTTGACCCAATTTACGACTACAAAAACAATTTGGTATTTACTTCACCTGAGTATGAAAAACCATTAATCGCTCAGAATGAGGTCTTGGCAGATAAACGAAAGGCTTGGCATAGAAACTTAAATAAAGACATCTATGTAGAGGAAGGATTGAACGTATTGGCAGAATTAAAACTTAAAAAATCTATTACTTTCGTAAAAAATTAATGTTCACCTAGCGTGTCAAATTCACTTACACAACTAGCCCTGAAGAAATTCAAAAAGAATCGTTCAGGGCTTTTTAGTTTTTGGTTTATTATTTGCATCGGAATTATTGCCATTTTCGCCTATGTTTTTGCACCAGACGACTCGCAAAATGCCAATCAGATGCACCTGGAAATTCACTCTAAAAAACCAGGTTTTACGGTACAAATACTGACGATTCCCTCAGCAGAAAAAAAGTACGAATCCTTTTTCAAAACATTATTTTTTGGCAAACAAAACACGTCAACTGAAGTTCCTATCTCTGATTATAAAGTTTTACCGGATGCATTAGAAATCACTCAATATGCAGAAGGAAACATTCAGAAGCAAGTAAAATCGTATCCGCTAGCTCTTTTCCAAGAAAACCCAGAAAACTATATCAAAACCAAGAAGTTCATTTTGGGAACAGATAAATACGGACGAGACTTATTAAGCAGAATGTTAATTGGTGCAAGAATCTCTTTTTTTATTGGCTTCATTGCCGTATTTATCTCATTGGTTATTGGTATCACTATCGGTGCTATTGCTGGTTATTTTGGAGGTAAAGCCGATACATTTATTATGTGGTTGATTAATATAACCTGGTCTATTCCAACATTACTTTTGGTAATTGCCATCACATTAGCCCTGGGTAAAGGATTCTGGCAGGTATTCATTGCCGTAGGACTGACCATGTGGGTAGAGGTAGCACGCGTGGTGAGAGGACAGATCATAAGTGCCAAGGAGCAGCAATATGTTGAAGCCGCCAGGGCATTAGGATTTTCAGACATGCGAATTATTTTCCATCATATCCTCCCAAATATTATGGCACCTGTGATTGTAATTTCAGCGGCGAATTTTGCTGCCGCAATTTTGATAGAAAGTGGCCTGAGTTTTTTAGGTATTGGAGCACAACCACCTACACCTTCTTGGGGCGCTATGATCAAAGACCATTATAGCTATATTATCTTGGGCAAGGCGTACCTGGCTGTAATTCCGGGGTTGGCGATTATGAGTCTGGTAATGGCGTTTATGTTGATAGGCAATGCACTCCGCGATGCTTTGGATGTAAGAAATTAATACTTGAGATCATTAATAAAGCGCCTTATTGAGTGGACTTTAGGAATTCAGCTAAAATCACACTTGATTTATTTTAACTTTGCTGTTGTGTTAACAGCTTTTCAGCAACATATCGAATCAAAATTACCTTTTTTAAAGGATAGAAAGTTACTGATAGCCATCTCGGGAGGAGTAGACAGTGTGGTGTTAACGCATTTAGTATACAAATCAAGTTTCGAAATCGAATTGGCACACTGTAATTTTCGCCTGCGCGGAAAGGATTCTGATAAAGACGAACAATTCGTTCGTGAATTGGCAACCGAGCTTGGAGTGAAAATTCATGTGAGGCACTTTGATACTGAGTCCTACGCACATGAGAACAAATTATCAACTCAAATGGCGGCACGAAATCTGCGCTACAAATGGTTTGAGGAGCTATTAGAGCAAAATGAATTGGAGTATTTGTTAACGGCGCATCATTTGGATGATAGCCTGGAAACATTCCTTATCAATTTCACGCGTGGAACCGGTCTTGAAGGCCTTATGGGAATTCCGACTATAACTGATAAAACGGTGCGTCCACTCCTAGTATTTTCAAGAGCTGAGATTCAGGAGTATGCAAACGAAAACAACCTGCAATGGCGAGATGATGTAAGCAATGCAGAGACAAAATATACGCGTAACAAAGTTCGGCATCATATTATTCCGTTATTAAAAGAATTGAACCCAAGTTTATTAGGTTCATTTCAACAGACAACCAGGCACTTACTTCAAAGCCAACAAATTATTGAAGATCGAATTCTTGAATTAAAAAAACAAATTGTCATTCCCGTCGAGGCTGGAACCTATAAAATGGACGTTCAAAAGATCAAAAAACTGTCCGATCCAAAAGCCTATTTATACGAAATCCTCAAAACCTATGGCTTCACTGAATGGAATGATGTCACAAATCTTCTAGATGCCCAATCAGGTAAACAGATCATGAGTACAACGCATCGTTTGATTAAAGACCGTGAATCATTATTGTTATACCCGCTACCCTCGATTCTTGATACCACTAATTACTTGATCGATCAAGGCCAAAAAGAGTTAAAGACCCGGCAGTTTATCCTTCGAATTAAAGAGTTAGAATCTATGTCAAGAGAGCGCCATGCTGAACTTGTTCAAACAACAAAAAATAATGAAATCCTGGTTGATGGTGAACGATTAGTGTTCCCGCTAAGAATTAGACAATGGCAGAACGGTGATTATTTTTATCCTTTCGGTATGCGAGGTAAAAAGAAATTAAGCAAATTTTTTAAAGACGAAAAATACTCATTGATCGATAAAGAGACAACCTGGATTTTATGTTCTGGTCACGAAATCGTATGGGTGATTGGAAAACGGATGGATGATAGGTTTAAAGTGACTGAAAACACCAAAAAAATAATACAACTGAAATATTGCGAAGCATAGTATATTTGCTGAACACGTTTTTTAGTATGGATAAAGAAATAGAAAAACAGGTACAACAACTTAAGGAAAAATACGATGCCATAGGACAAGACCTTGATACGCATTTAGACGGTTTATTACATAGCAAACCGATGACCTATTGGGATTATATTCAGACAGATGCACTCTTGAACCTGCAGGTCCAACGTACAGTTTTACCTGACGAAATGGTCTTTATTATGTATCACCAGATCAATGAGTTAATTTTCAAGATGATTCTATGGGAAATTGAACAACTGGCCTATAATGAGAAACTTTCTACCAATGTTTTCACAAACAAATTAGAACGTATTAGCCGTTATTTTGACATGCTTGCTACTTCATTTACCATAATGCAAGAAGGTATGGAAGTAGAGCAATATTTGAAATTTAGAGATACATTAACACCAGCAAGTGGCTTTCAAAGTGCGCAATACCGATTGATAGAATTTTGTTCAACTGAACTGATTAATTTAATTGATTATCGTTTTAGAGAAACGATAGACAGAAATACTCCGTTTGAACATGCTTTTGAGCATTTGTATTGGCAAGCTGCAGGTAAAGATTACAAAACAGGAAAAAAGCTATATTTCTTAGAAGAGTTTGAAGAAAAGTACAAAGACCAGTTCGTAAGAACTATGAAAGAATACAATAGGATCAATCTTTGGACAAAGTTTAAAACCCTACCCAAAGTAGATCAGGAAAATGTCAAGCTTAGAAATGCCATGCGTCACTACGATCATACCGTAAATGTACGCTGGGTAATGTCACATTACGGAGCGGCTCAAAAATATATTGGCGGAGGCGATATTGAGGCCACTGGTGGCAGCGAATGGCAAAAGTATATGCATCCCAGATATCAGCGACGTATCTTCTTTCCTGACCTATGGAGTCAGGAAGAGTTGGACAATTGGGGTATAGATAATCTGACGGGACATAAACTATTAACATAAACTTAAAAATCTAATTATCAATATTTTATATTTTTGGAACAGTAATTGTTCGTTCTCTATTGCTAAACATTAATAAATGAAGAAAATCGTACTAATATTTTTGACTGTTTTTTCATTGAATGCAATGGCTCAAACCGAGACGAAGGCATTTAAAGAGGGTGAGTGGCTACGTTTCCGTATAAGTTATAGTAATTTTGTCGGTGCCGGTAAAGCCACACTCGAAGTTAAAGACGCAAATCATAATGGTGAATCTGCGTACCATGTGGTTGGAAAGGGGAAAACAACCGGTGTAATCAGCTGGTTCTTTAAAGTGCGCGATGATTATCAAACATATTTTTACAAAAACTCTTTATTACCATACCACTTCAAGCGAAAGATCAATGAAGGAGGCTACACCAAAAACAAAGAGATCTTATTTGACCATACCAGTAACAAGGCACTTGTCAAAGATCACAAACGAAAAACCGAAAAGACATTTTCGATAGAACCATCAGTGCAAGATATGTTGTCTACTGTTTATTATGTGCGTAATAAAGATCTGAGCACAATAAAAAAGAACGATGAGATTACGCTCGACATGTTTTTCGATGAAGAAAATTATAAGTTCAAACTTCGATGCCTCGGAAGAGAAGTCACTCGAACGCGTTTTGGGAAGGTAAAAACCATTATGTTCAGGCCTATTGTGCAGGCTGGCCGCGTTTTTAAAGAACAGGAAAGTGTTACGGTCTGGATAAGCGATGATGAAAATAAAATTCCATTGCGAATAAAAGCGTCCCTGGCAGTAGGCTCGTTACGTGCTGATCTGGACGCGTATAAAGGCTTGGCCAACCCATTTCCAATTATATTTTAACAGTTCAATTTTTTTGTTATATCATTTAAAATAGTAGATTTGCTCAACTATTTCAAATGAAATAACTGCATGAGATATATAGCCCCCCTGCTATTACTTTTTATACTGTTCTCCTGTAAAGAAGATAAAAATATTGCCGAAGTTACCCAAGAAGCGGCAGAAGAAGTACCCATCATTGAAAAATATGGCTTTGTTTACAACGATTTTAAGGTAGTAGAAGATACCATAGAAAAAGGTGAAAGCTTTGGTGAAATTCTGGACAGAAACCACTTACAGGCCTACGAAGTCTATAAAATAGCCGAAGCAGCCAAAGATACTTTTGATGTACGCAGGCTTCGTGCGGGTAAACCCTATACTATTCTAGCGAAGAATGATACAACTGAAAAAGCACAAGTGTTTATTTATCAACCTAATAAGATAGAATATGTAGTCATTGATTTTAGAGATTCAGTTACAACTAAGTATCAAAGGAAAGCTATTAAAACAATCACCAAAACAGCTTCGGGAATTATCAATTCAACACTCTCTGAAACGATCAGTGATCAAAAACTGGATTATGATTTAGTGAATGAACTATCAGATATTTATGCGTGGACCGTCGATTTTTTCCATCTTCAAAAAGGCGATAACTTTAAAATTATCTATGAAGAAAAGTTTGTTGATGATACCACTTTTGTGGGAATAGGAAAGGTAAAGGCTGCATATTTTGAGCACAAAAATAGCCCGTTTTATGCATTTAACTATGTGACCGATTCCACAAAGAATATATTTGACTTCTATGATGAAAGCGCCGGCAATTTAAGACGTCAGTTCTTGAAAGCACCATTACAATTCAGAAGGATATCTTCGCGCTACAACCTAAAGCGAAAAATACGTTTTTATGGCCGTGTTAAGGCACATAGAGGCACCGATTTTGCTGCCAGGGTAGGAACTCCAATTAAAAGTACTGCCAACGGAACGGTAATAGAGTCTGCAAGAAGAGGGGGTAATGGCAATTATGTAAAGATACGGCACAATTCGATATACATGACGCAGTATTTACATATGAGCAAGCGTAATGTAAAGGTTGGTGACTATGTGAAACAGGGTGATGTAATTGGCTGGGTTGGCATGACGGGTAATACCTCAGGGCCACATGTATGCTACCGTTTCTGGAAAAATGGTGTACAGGTTGATCCTTTTAAACAGAAGCTACCTTCGGCTGAACCTTTAAGAGAAGAATATAAAGAAAATTACTTTCAGTTTATTGCTCCATTAAAAACTACTTTAGATGCAATCGCTGTTAATGAACCTGCAGCGTTCGCCACAATTTCAGAAGACGATCTCTAGAAAAGGGAATTTTATTTAAACATTTTTTCGATAAGGTTTTCGCAAAAATAATTGCACAACTTACTTGTCGATTGTTTGCCTTGGGTTAATTTTACATCAAAATTAATCCAATCAATATGGCATTAAAAACGATCGATCCAATCACTACGGCAGCATGGGGGAAACTGCAAACACATTTTCGGACAGCGAAAGACATTTCCATAAAGTCCTATTTTGTCAAAGATGAAAAAAGGAAAGAAAGGTTTTCAATTGATACAGATGCGGTTAAGCTCGATTTTTCAAAAAACAGGATTGATCAAAAGGCCTTTGATCTGTTGATTGACTTAGCCAATGAAGTGGATTTAAAAGATGGTATCGAAAAATTATTTTGCGGCGATCAGATCAATGCCACAGAAAAGAGGGCCGTGCTTCATACGGCGCTACGCGTGAAAGGTACTACTCCAATTTTAGTAGATGGCAAGGATGTTGTTCCAGAAGTGAAAGCATCATTGAAAAAAATGAAACTGTTTTCCGAAAAGGTAATTTCGGGAGCACATAAAGGATATACCGGTAAAGCCATCACAGATGTAGTAAATATTGGTATTGGCGGTTCAGACTTAGGGCCGAGAATGGTAGTAGACGCCCTGAAGTTTTACCGAAACCATCTCAATGTCCATTTTATTTCAAATATTGATGGCGACCATGTGACCGAAACTTTAAAAGGACTAAATCCGGAAACGACCTTATTTATTATAGTTTCAAAAACATTTACGACCCAGGAGACACTGACCAATGCTATGACCGTAAAAGGTTGGTTTCTAAATACAGCGAGTGAAGGCGATATACAACATAATTTTGTGGCGGTCTCGACTAATTTAGAGAAGGTCAAAGCATTTGGTATCGCTGATGACAATGTTTTTACAATGTGGAATTGGGTGGGCGGTCGATATTCACTATGGAGCGCTGTTGGTCTGTCAATCAGTTTAGCATTGGGGTTTGAAAAATTCGAGGAATTGTTAGCTGGTGCGCATCAAATAGATACACATTTCAGAACTTCATCTTTTGAGGCCAATATTCCTGTTGTTATGGCGCTGCTCAGTATCTGGTATTCAAACTTTTATGGAGCAGAAAGTGAAGCGGTCGTTCCTTACTCACAATATTTAAGCCAGTTAGTGCCTTATTTACAACAACTTTCTATGGAAAGCAATGGGAAGTCTATTGACAGGAGCGGTAACGAAATTAAGTACCAGACCGGAGCCATTATTTGGGGAAACACAGGTACCAATGTACAACATGCTTTTATGCAACTGGTACATCAGGGAACGAAGTTGATACCTGTTGATTTCATCGGTTTCTCGAAGTCCTTATACGGAAAAGAGGAACACCACAAAAAACTCATGGCAAATTTTCATGCTCAGTCGGAGGCGTTGGCCATCGGTAAAACAAAGGAAGAAGTGCACTTAGAACTTAAATTGGCATTAGTTCAAGATGAAATCAGCACACTTTTACCTTACAAAATATTTAACGGTAACCGACCATCCAACAGTTTATTGATCAATAAGTTAACTCCTTTTTCATTAGGGAGTCTATTGGCAATCTATGAGCATAAAACCTTCGTACAGGGTTATATTTGGAATATTTTCAGTTTTGACCAGTTTGGTGTCGAGCTCGGTAAAGAAATGGCAAATAAAAGATTAAAATAATTGATTATTCATTGCATTTAAATCAATAAATCGCCTATAACTTTAAAATTTATTAACATTACTTCAACAAATAATCGAAATTTTATAAAAATGCGTATATTGCCTTGTTTTGGCAAAAGTTAATGTTTTCTTAAAGTTATAAATAACTTAGAATACTTACATTTGCCGCGCGAAACATAAACTAATTCAATTACGCATGAAAAAAATTACATTATTAGTGGTGATGTTGTTTGCGATGACATCAGCCATTTTTGCACAAACACTTACGGGTACGGTGAATGCCGAGGATGGTCCGCTTCCAGGAGCGAATATTATCGTGAAAGGTACTGAAACCGGAACACAAACCGATTTCGATGGGAAGTTCTCATTGAATGTTACTGCCGGTTCAGGCACTTTGGTAATCTCGTTTGTTGGCTATGCTAACCAAGAAGTTGCTTATACGGTGGCTGCTGGTGAAACCAAAGATTTAGGAACAATTACCTTACTCTCTGACAATACCTTAGATGAGGTTGTAGTTGTAGGTAGAGGAGTTATTGACTTGGATCAAACGAGAGCTACTCCAATTGCGGTTTCAACTGTTAGAGCAGCTGAAATCCAATCTAAGTCTGCTGGTAACGTAGAATTTACTGAGACTATGAAGAACATTCCTTCAGTCTATGTATCAGACCAGGCAGGTGGTTTTGGTGATAGCCAAATTTTCTTAAGAGGATTTGACCAGGTTAACACGGCGTTCTTATTAAATGGACAGCCCATCAACTCTCAAGAAGACGGTAGAATGTTCTGGTCGAACTGGGCAGGTATGGCAGATGTTGCGAATGCGGTTCAAGTTCAAAGAGGTTTGGGTGCTTCTAAACTGGCCATTTCTTCAGTTGGAGGTACGGTAAATATAGTATCTAAAAGTACTGAAAGACAGCAGGGAGGATTTGCCAGATTTATGATGGGTAATGACAGCTATGCGAAAGCAACCGTTAGTTATGATACGGGTCTTAGCGATTCAGGTTGGTCTTTCTCTGTTTTATTAGACCACTGGCAAGCACATAGAAAATTTTCAGTTGGTACTGCAGGTCAAGGGCAAAACTATTTATTATCAGTAGGTTACAAGCCTAGTGAAGCACACACTTTTAACTTTTTAATTACTGGTGCTCCACAATGGCACGATCAAAATTTTTCTGAAAGCTTAGACTTTTACAGACAGTATGGTAACAAGGCTAACGATAATTCAGGTTTCTTAAACGGTGAGCGTTATACAGAAAGAAGAAATTATTATCACAAGCCCGTTGCTAACTTGAACTGGGATTTTGACATCAGTGATGGCTTAGATCTTTCGACTGTTTTATATGCCTCTTGGGGCCGTGGTGGTGGAACAGGAAACTTAGGTAGAGGTCGTGTACGAAATGAAGATATTGGTATTACAGGCCCAACAGAACGAGAAATAGCTTGGGATCAAATAGTTGAAAACAACCAAGCTTTAGGTATCGGTAATTTTGGCAACTCATATATTCGAAGAGCTTCAGTAAATAATCATAACTGGTATGGCTTATTATCTAGTTTGAATATTGAAACAAGTGATAATTGGAATTTTAATGTAGGATTTGACGGCAGACTTTATCGAGGTGATCATTTTAGACAAGTGAATGATTTGCTTGGATTAGATGGTTTTAATGATAACTTCAGAACTGACCGACCAAGTGATTATACATTTACGGAAGAGTTTGAAGCTGACCCATGGGCTGCGCTCTTTGACTCTGCTGATGAGGCGAATAGAACACAATATGATTATTCTGAAAATATCAACTATTTAGGTGGATTTGGACAAGCAGAATATGTTGGGGATAAATTTTCAGCATTTGCTCAAGGAGCCCTTTCTACCCAGTCTTTTCAAAGAGAAGGTCGTTTCGTTGGTACAGGTGATGGTCTTGGGAAGTCTGAAAAATTAAATAAAACAGGTTATAATATTAAAGGTGGGGCCTCTTATACGCTTGTCGAAAATCACAAAGTTTTTGCAAATGCAGGATTTTTCTCAAGACAGCCTTTCTTAGATAATATTTTTGCTGATATCAGAAACTCGAATACCATTGTAGAACCTGAAGTAGATAATGAGGAGATTACCAGTATCGAAGGAGGTTATCGCTTCCAGGCAGGCAAGATTAGAATTAATATTGATGTTTATTGGACAGAGTGGGCAAACCGTTTCTTACAGTTTAATGGACCTGAACAAACGAACGGAGACTTCACTACCTATAGATTGACAAATGTAACTCAAGTACATCGAGGTATAGAAGGAGACTTTGAATATAGACCAAGTGGCGGTAGATGGAGTTTACGAGGATATATTTCTCATGGTAATTGGGAGTATGATGGAGATACGCCATTTACACTTCAAAATGATCAAACAGCTACAATAATCGAAACAGGAACTATTGTACTTACCGGTACTAAAGTTGGCAACGCTCCTCAAACTTCATTTGGAGCAGGATCTTTTGTGAAAATCTTGGATAACTTGTCTGTCGATGCTGATTATAACGTATACACCAGACTTTGGGGATTCGTGGATCCTGAAGATGTAGCGCAGTCTGCGTTAGATGGTGAGGTATATCAAGCTGAGAATTTGGGTTCTAACGATATTCTCGATATGGGTGTTACTTACAGATTCAATTTAGGAGACCAAAGAATTACTTTTAGAGGTAATGTTAAGAATGTATTTAACAGACAATTGGTTACTCAATTAGGACCTTTCGGTTACCGTTTAGGTATAGGAAGAACGTTCAACGCATCCTTAAGATATAACTTTTAAGTAATGTTCTTATAGAATAGACCCCGCAATTTGCGGGGTTTTTTTATAGTCGAAAATTAGTACATTTGTTTGAATTCTTAACTACCAGACTTATGATGAAAATGCTACACTCCTATTGGGCTTATTTAGTGCTTTTAATTTTGATTATTGCGGTTATTAATGGAATTAGCGGGATGACCTCAAAACGCGAGTTTAAAGACCGGGATCTGCGTATTTCATTATTCACATTAATTGTCACTCATATTCAATTAATAATCGGTCTAGGCTGGTACTTTATGAGCCCCTGGTATAAATCGATGAGAGAAGTTGGCATGGGTGAAGCCATGAGCAATACCGCATTGCGATTTCAAGCCGTCGAGCACCCTATCATGATGCTCATCGCGATTGTTTTTATCACCATGGGTTGGTCACGCCACAAAAAACAAACAACAGCTGTTGGAAAGTTCAAACAAATAGGGGTCTTCTATGGCATAGGTCTCCTATTAATTTTGAGCAGAATCCCATGGCAGCAATGGTTTAACTAACATGTAAAGACAGGCAGTATTATGGAATCAAAGTAAACGCATCTCTGTCCTCCAGAAACTGTAACTTTTCTCGATACTTTTTTATATGGCTTTTACTTAAGGTTATTAGCTCAATCTGTTCGGTGTCATTAGAAATACTGGAGATTTTACTTCCCAATACGTCATACACCGCAGAATGACCCGAATATTCATAATTATTAATGTCATTTCCAACCCTATTCACACCTAAGCAATAACTCATATTCTCGATAGCACGGGCTTTTAAAAGAGCATCCCAGGCAGCAATTCTGGGTTTTGGCCAATTGGCGACATAGATCAAAAGATCATAATTTTCAACATTTCGCGCCCAGACAGGAAAACGAAGGTCATAACAGATCATAGGACACACTATCCAACCTTTATAGAAAACGAGAAGCTTCGAGTTTCCGGCTGTGTAGACTTTATCCTCGCCCGCCAAGGTAAACGTATGTCGCTTGTCATAGGTTTCAATACTTCCATCAGGATCAACAAACACCAGGCGATTGTAATAGTTCTTATTATCTTCGATTACTAAGCTTCCTGTAATGGCAATTCCTTTTTCCAAAGCGGTTTGTTTCATCCATTGAACAGTCTCGCCTTGCATGGTTTCTGCTACGTTTTCAGGATGCATGGTGAAACCTGTACTAAACATTTCTGGCAGAATAACCAGGTCTACCTTCTCAACAATTGAATTGATCTTTTTGGTGAAATTGATGCGATTCTGTGCTGCATTTTCCCAAACCAAATCAGATTGTACAATTGCTACTTTTAATTCTTCTTGCATGGTTAGATAGTGTTAATAATCTCAGCAGCTCTTTTTAAAGTGTCATCGGTCTTTGCGAAGCAAAAACGCAATTGCTTATCATCATGTCCATGTTCATTAAAAACAGATAGCGGTATTGATGCTATTTTATGCTCGATTGTTAATCGTTTGGAAAAATCTACATCGGCTTCATCACTAATTCTGGAATAATCCAATGACTGAAAATAGGTGCCCTTTGAAGGAATAAACCGAAACCGGGAACCTGTAATCAAATCAAGGAAAAGGTCACGTTTCTGTTGGTAAAAATCAGGCAGACCTTCATAGCTACTGGGGTCTTTTAAATAATCCATAAGGGCTACCTGTACAGGATGATTTACTGAGAACACATTAAATTGATGTACTTTTCTAAATTCTTCCATCAGTTCTTTTGGTGCACAGCAATATCCTAATTTCCATCCCGTATTGTGAAAGGTCTTGCCAAAGGAAGCGGTGACAAGACTACGAGATTTCAAATCCTTAAATAGACAAACAGACTGATGCCGTTCATCATCAAAAATGATGTGCTCATAAACTTCATCACTCAATATGATAATATTCGTTCCTTCCGTTAGTTTTTGTAGTTCCAACATATCCTCTTCAGAAAAAATGGTGCCACTGGGATTTTGAGGTGTGTTAATAATAACCATCTTCGTTTTTGAGGTTATTTTTTCAGCGACTGCTTTCCAGTCTACCTGATATTTCGGAGCTTTTAACTGAACAGAAATTGTTTTACCACCATGGAGTGCTACTGCTGGCTCATAGCAATCATAAGCGGGCCTGAATACTAGTACTTCATCGTCTTGCCTAATGAAAGCTGAAATAGCGGTGAAAATAGCTTGTGTGGCCCCGGCAGTAATGGTAATTTCAGTATCAGGATGGTAAGTTGAATGGTAAAGAGAATCAAACTTATGGCTAATAGCTTCTCGCAGTTTTAAAATTCCAGGCATAGGCGCATACTGGTTATAACCCGCGCGCATCGCTTTGATGACTAAATCAATCAATTTCTGATCACTTTCAAAATTCGGAAACCCTTGCGATAAGTTTAAAGCATTATGTTCTGCAGCCAAGGCACTCATTACTGTAAAAATGGTAATGCCAACATCAGGGAGTTTTGAACTTGAATCCATAATATAAAACTAACAAAAAATCCCAAGCTTAGGCTTGGGATTGTACTGCATATCTAAAATTATATATGGTTATTTGCATTTATGCCTTTAAACTCGCTTTTAAATATTCGCGATTCATTCTGGCAATATTTTCCAGGGAAATTCCTTTAGGGCATTCAACCTCACAGGCACCAGTGTTTGTGCAGTTTCCAAATCCTTCTTCATCCATTTGCTTTACCATGTTCAAGACGCGATCTGTTGCCTCCACTTGTCCTTGAGGAAGCAAAGCAAATTGAGACACTTTTGCCGATACAAATAACATGGCACTTGAATTTTTACAGCTCGCGACGCAGGCTCCACATCCAATACAAGTAGCCGCGTCAAATGCTTTATCGGCATTTTCCTTTTTTATCGGTATGGCATTGGCATCCTGTGTATTTCCCGAAGTATTTACCGAAATAAACCCTCCCGCCTGTTGTATACGGTCGAATGAAGTACGATCAACGATTAAGTCCTTAATAACCGGAAAAGCTTTGGCTCTCCAAGGCTCTATGTAGATGGTATCTCCATCCTTGAAACTACGCATGTGAAGCTGACACGCAGTTATTTTAGTATCTGGACCATGTGCCCGTCCATTAATATATAAAGAACAGGTACCACAAATGCCCTCACGACAATCGTGGTCAAAGGCTATCGGTTCTTCACCCTTATCAATGAGTTGTTGATTCAGTACGTCAAGCATTTCTAAAAATGACATGTCAGGTGAGACACCGGTTAAACTGTAATCTACTATTTTACCTGCATCCTGTGCATTCTTCTGACGCCAGATTTTCAAAGTAAGATTCATAATAATCTTGTGTTTTATTCCATTCAGACTAATTGTTGAATGTGATGTTTATTTATAACTACGTTCTTTAACTTCTATATTGTGATACTCGAGTTGTTCTTTGTGATGTTTTGCTTTACTAGGATCGCCAACGTACTCCCATGCGGATACATATTGATATTTTTTATCACGCAGAGCTTCACCCTCTGGGGTTTGATACTCTTCTCTAAAATGACCACCGCATGATTCATTGCGCTCCAAAGCATCTTTCGCGAACAATTCACCTAACTCCAAGAAGTCAGCGACTCTTCCTGCTTTGGCAAGTTCTTCATTATATTCTGTTGCCGTTCCAGGCACTTTCACGTCCTTCCAAAACTCTTCTCTAAGTTCGCGAATTTCAGTAATTGCTGAGGCAAGATCTTCAGCATTTCGAGACATACCACATTTATTCCACATAATCTTACCAAGACGTTTATGGAAATGATCCACACTTTTGTTTCCATTACTATTGATAAGTCTATCGATCTGATCACGAACATTTTTTTCGGCGGCTTCAAATTCAGGAGATTCTGTAGAAATGGGTCCTGTTCGAATGTCATCAGCCAGGTAATCACCTATGGTATATGGTAAAACAAAATAACCATCGGCTAATCCTTGCATTAATGCTGATGCCCCTAAGCGATTGGCCCCATGGTCTGAGAAATTAGCTTCGCCTATGGCATAAAGCCCGGGAACCGTTGTCATCAAATTATAATCACACCAGAGACCTCCCATGGTATAGTGCACCGCAGGATAGATCATCATTGGTGTTTCATAAGGATTCTGATCAACGATCTTTTCATACATCTGGAATAAGTTCCCATATTTATTAGAAACGACTTCTTTACCCAGTTGTTGAACGAGTTCCTTATTGTTTTCATCAAGACCTTTTACATGCGCCTGTTCCTTTCCATAGCGTTCTATTGCTGCTGCGAAATCAAGATACACGGCTTCTCCTGTTTGATTAACTCCATAACCAGCATCACAACGTTCTTTGGCAGCTCTGGAAGCTACATCACGAGGGACAAGATTACCAAATGCCGGATAGCGACGTTCGAGATAGTAATCACGGTTTTCTTCAGGTATTTGTGTCGGTTTTAAACGACCTTCACGGATAGCTTGCACGTCTTCTTTATGTTTCGGTACCCAAATACGACCGTCATTACGTAAAGACTCAGACATCAACGTAAGTTTCGACTGGTGATCTCCCGAAACAGGAATACAGGTGGGATGAATCTGCGTATAGCACGGATTGGCAAAATAAGCCCCGCGTTTATGTGCTTTCCATGCTGCTGTGACATTCGAACCCATGGCATAGGTAGATAAATAAAAAGCATTACCATAACCTCCGGTACCTAAGACTACTGCATGCGCAGAATGTCTTTCAATTTCGCCTGTCACTAAGTTTCTTGCTATAATACCGCGTGCCTTGCCATCTACGATAACGACGTCCAGCATTTCATGGCGGGTATACATTTTGATCTTACCGCGTGCAATTTGACGGTTCATTGCGGCATAGGCACCTAAGAGTAACTGCTGGCCTGTTTGTCCTTTCGCATAGAACGTTCTAGAAACTAATACCCCTCCGAAAGAACGGTTGTCTAACAAGCCTCCATACTCTCTTGCAAAAGGCACTCCCTGGGCTACACACTGGTCAATAATATTGGTAGATACTTCAGCAAGACGATAGACATTTTCTTCTCGTGATCGGTAATCGCCCCCTTTGACCGTATCGTAAAATAAACGGTAGGTAGAATCACCGTCACCTTGGTAATTTTTTGCGGCATTAATTCCACCCTGGGCAGCAATAGAATGTGCACGGCGAGGTGAATCCTGAAAACAGAATGCTTTCACATTATAACCTAATTCAGCCAACGTTGCTGCGGCAGAGCCTCCGGCCAACCCCGTACCAACGATAATCACATCGATAAGTCTTTTGTTTGCGGGATTGACTAAGTTTATTTTATTTTTATGATTGGTCCATTTTTCAGCTAACGGACCATCAGGTGTTTTTGCATCGAATACTGACATAGTTTTAAGATTTAATGAGTAAAGTGATGGTAAATGGCAATAAAGATGAATAATGCAGGAATACCAATGGAATAAACTTTACTAACACTCTTTAATGCTTTTGTATATTTATTGTTTTGTCCAATAGACTGAAATGATGAATTAAATCCGTGCAATAAGTGCAATGCCAGAAAGACAAATGCCAGTGCATAGATACCAACTCTTGCTGGACTCACAAATTTCTCTCTAAGTTCTTCGTAATATCTAAACCCCGAATCGGCATTAGCAGGGTCAACAAGTCCCGACATATCTCCATCAATATATTTAACTGTCATTTCATGAACCCAAAAATCATAGAAGTGAAGACCTAGAAAAGCGAGTATTACAATACCGCTAAAGAGCATATTCCTCGATATCCACGTAGAATTTGCCCCCGCTTTATTGGATGCGTACTTTATATTTCTGGCTTTTTTATTTTGAAATTCCAGTATAAAACCCATGACAAAATGAAAAATAACCCCAATAACCAATATCGGTTGCATCAAGCCTTGAATCAAAGGATTGGTGCCCATAAAATGAGATAGTTCATTAAATAAGTCTTTACTAAAGACGGAGGTAAAATTTATAGAAACATGGATGATAAGAAAAATCATCAGGAAGAAAGCAGAAAGTGCCATGGCAAACTTTCTTCCAATGGTAGAATTTAAAATTCCGCTCATTTTGATTAGTTTAAATTACAAGCAAAAATACTATTTAGTTTTTGCTATTGAAAGTGGCAAAAGGTTTTTTTCGCAATTTAGAAACGTTATAAACATAAAAAAGTTTTAATTTAAGCAGGTGCTAAAAAGACCAAGTCATGTATAGCAAAAAAATTCAATTTAAAAATAGACAAGGGCTGTTGCTTGAAGGGAGTATCGACTTCCCTATCGATCAAAAACCCTTGAGTTTTGCCTTGTTTGCCCACTTCTTTACAGGAAATAAGAACTTTACTGCTGTTCGCAATATTTCAAGGGCACTTACGAGAAATAGAATCGCTGTGATGCGTTTTGATTTTACAGGTTTAGGAAACAGTGAGGGGGACTTTGCAGATTCCAACTTTTCAACAAATATAGATGATCTCATTGCTGCAGCGAGATACCTTGAGCACTATTACGAATCCCCAAAAATTATCATTGGTCATTCTTTAGGTGGAGCCGCCGGGGTTTTTGCCGCCAATCAAATTGCATCTATCGAAGCTATTGTAACCATTGGAGCTCCTGCTCACCCGTCGCACGTTGAGCATTTATTTGAGGAACATATTGAAGATATAGTGGTCGAGGGGCAGGCGATTATCGACATCTCAGGAAGGCAATTTACCATCAAAAAACAATTTTTAGACGATTTAGGCAATAAAGATCTTCAACAACTTTTGAGTACCATGCGCAAGGCTATTCTGGTTTTGCATTCACCACAAGATACCATAGTCGAGATTCAAAACGCGAAAGAAATTTATAATGCTGCCCATCACCCCAAAAGTTTTATTTCGCTTAATGGGGCCAATCACCTGCTGACTAATAAAGAAGATTCTTTTTATGTTGGCGAGATTGTGGCCAGTTGGGCGAAGCGCTATGTGTCTTTCAGAAAACAAAAAGAACTAGAGACAGATAAACAAACCGTGGTGCGCATTGGCCGTTCGAAATATCGTACGGAGGTGGCAGCAAGGTCGCATTCGATTATTGCCGACGAGCCCAAAAAATATGGTGGACAAGACGCCGGGTTTACTCCCTATGAGCTATTACTTTCGAGTTTAGGTTCATGTACGGCGATTACCTTAAGAATGTATGCAGATAGAAAAAAATGGGATTTGGATGAGGTACTGGTGCACCTAGAACATTTTAAGCAGCATGCCGAAGATTCACATGATTGCAGTGATGATCGAACTGCAAAAATCGATAAGTTTGTGAGAACTATAGAGCTTCATGGTAATTTGACTTTTGCTGAGCGAAAACGACTGTTGGAAATTGCCAATAGATGTCCGGTTCACCGAACCTTAGAAAACAAAATAGAAATAGATACCGTATTACGCTAACCACTCCTTATGAAGCTTTTTGTATTGTCAGTTGGTGAGACGATTTATTCTACACAACGATTGGTCGATGAAGCCGAAGAACGAGGTCATGAAGTTCGAGTGATCAACCACACCAAATGTTCTGTGTATTTAGGTAAAGGCCGTCCACAAATTATTTTTAACAATGAGAACATTATCGATTGGGCAGATGCTATTATTCCAAGAATTGGGGCGTCGGTGACCCGCCATGGTGCAGCGATAGTCAAGGAATTTGAAATGAACGGCGTCTTCAGCACAGCACGCTCATTAGGTATTTTGCGTGCATATAACAAGGTCCGTACACTGCAGATCATGAACCGAAAGAATATTCCCATACCGCAAACAGTATTTTCAACCGATGCAAAGAGTATAAAAGAACAAATCGAATTACTTGGAGGTCCGCCGATTATTATAAAACTGCAGGAAGGAACACAGGGTCTGGGAGTCATTCTCGCCGAAACAAAAAAATCGGCGAAGTCAATAATGGATACTTTTTACAATATGAATACCAGCTTCATGATGCAGGAGTTTATAGAAGAATCCAATGGCGAAGACATCCGAGCCATTGTGGTGGGTAACAAGGTTGTTGCGGCGATGAAGCGAAAAGGAGAAATGGGAGAATTTAGATCAAATATTCATCGAGGAGGTACTGGAGAAGTAGCAGATATTACAGATAAAGAAGTTAGAATAGCCTTACGAGCAGCAAAATATCTGGGTTTACCAGTTGCGGGTGTAGATATGATTCGATCTCGTCGCGGTCCTTTATTAATAGAGGTAAATGCATCTCCGGGCTTTCAGGGTGTGGAGGCATATACGAAAGTGAATATCGCAGAGCATGTTGTAAAATTTTTAGAAAAAAATGTTCGACAAAAATTTCAGAAACGAACCCGTTGAGATACGCGGACAAATAGTAAAACTCGGCAAAAACAAACTGATTAAAGTTGAGGTGGATCGTTTGCCAACAGGCACGAGCATTGAGATTCCGGTCTACGTGTTTAATGGTAAAGAACCTGGTCCCACAGTTTTGATTCAAGCGGGCTTACATGGCGATGAAGTCAATGGTGTTGAATTGGTTCGCCGTATGTTATCACGTGATTATTTTAAGGTAAATAAAGGATGTGTTATTATAGTACCTTTACTCAATGTATTCGGATTTCTAAACTTATCGCGTGACCTTCACGGAAAAGACTTGAATCGTAGTTTCCCCGGTAGTAGGTCAGGTTCTTTGGCGAGTAGAATTGCCTATTTTCATATGCAGGAGATTGCGAATAATGTTGATTTTGGAATTGACATTCATACAGGTGGGGCACAACGAAGTAATTATCCTCAAATACGCTACACACCGAATTGTGAACGTAGTAAAAAACTAGCTAAAGTGTTTAATGCACCCTATAATTTTCCTTCAAGACTCATACCAAAATCTTTTCGGAAGGAAGCCAGCAAACATGATGTTCCAATCATCGTGTATGAAGCTGGTGAGTCCCTACGCATTAGTAAAACAGCATTAAAATATGGCATTGAGGGTGTTCTCAATATATTGGAACACTTTGAAATTGTCCCCGAAAGGGAAGATAAACCGACCCCTGTTGTATCTGTCGAATTAAATCAAAGAAAATGGATCCGTGCAAAAATTGCGGGGCTGTTCAATATACGCGTAAAAAATGGAGAAGCCGTTAAAAAAGGACAGATTTTAGGGTATATTACCGACACGTATGGTGAAACAGTTACAAGTGTAAAAGCACCTTTTGATGGATATGTTTTTGCGGTGAATAATTTTCCGATCATCAATCGAGGAGATGCATTATTTCATATTGGCAAATAATTTAAGCACGGCGTGTAAAAGATCGTATATTTATCGTCTAATAGTCGAGAATTAGCTAGATGGCAGAAGTAAAAGAACATACGTTAAACCCTGATAAGTGGGTCGACCTGCATTCAGATTACCTGTATAACTATGCGATAACGCGTATTGATAATGATGAATTAGCTAAAGACATTGTTCAGGAGACCTTTTTGTCAGGCCTTAAGGCCATGAAGAACTTTAGAGGACAGGCAGCCGAACGTACTTGGTTGATTTCCATTTTAAAACGTAAGATTATCGATCACTATCGAAAGATCAATTCTGCCAAGGGGAAGGCCGAAGTTCGTATGAACTTCTATGAAGATGGTGAGAAAAAAGGAAGCTGGATCGAAGAGCGAGTACCAAAGACCTGGGACAATGAAGCCGAAAAAGATATCGAGAACGTAGAACTAAAAAACACAATTGATGCATGTATCGCGAATTTACCCGATAAGTACAGAATTGTATTTTTATTAAAAAATGTACAGCAGTACGAAACAGAAGAAATATGTAATGAACTAGGCATAACACCGTCTAACTTGTGGGTGATCATCCACAGAGCCAGACATCAATTGCGAAAATGTTTAGAAAGTAATTGGTTTGCCAAATAGAATTAGTAATGAGTAAAGGATTTTTTATCAGTTGTGATGAAGCAACGACTATATGCACAAAGAATCAGTATAAAGAAGCCACTTTTTGGGAGAAGCTAAAGCTTACAGTTCATTTATGGACCTGTAAAATATGTGGCTTATATTCAAAGCAAAATGGTAAATTAACAGAAGTATGTGATAAGCATTTACACAAAGTGGAATGTGATCATGCACTGACAGATGCTGATAAATCTGGCCTAAAGAAAAAATTAGCTGAAGCGAACAAATAAAGCGTGCTACAAACTAAAACCAGGCGGTACTGCAAAGTATCGCTTTTTTAATGCGCTGTAATGCCATATTCTATACACAATCGTTATTAAGATTTATCTTGCCTCTGGTCAAGTGCGAAATAACAAAATTTATAACTTTGATTCCAAATAAAAAACGATGCACTTCTTACCCGAAAATATAGATAATTACGCGCTTACTCATACTGAAGATGAACCCGAGTTATTAAAGGAACTCGCTCGTGAAACCTGGCAAAAAGTGCTGGTACCTCGTATGCTGAGCGGCCATTTTCAAGGCCGTATGTTGTCTTTGCTATCTAAATTAGTACAACCTAAATCGATATTGGAGATCGGTACGTACACAGGTTATTCTGCCTTGTGCTTGGCTGAAGGTTTGCAAAAAGACGGTGTTTTGCATACTATTGACAAAAATGAAGAACTGTATGACTTTCAACGCAAGTATTTTGATAGATCATCGCATGGAAACCAGATTAAGCAATACCTCGGGGATGCTCTGGAGATCATCAAGACGATAGATGATCGTTTTGATCTGGTTTTTATAGATGCTGATAAAAGTAACTACTCTGACTATTTTCATGCTATAATTGATAAAATAAGCCCTGGCGGCATTATTTTATCAGATAACGTGTTATGGAGTGGTAAAGTGACTGAAACCCCTGATCCTAAAGATGAGGATACCAAAGCACTAATAGCCTACAATAAATTGCTGAAAGAAGATGATCGTGTGGAAACAGTACTTCTACCTATTCGTGACGGACTGACCATCAGTCGTGTAAAATAAATTAGCCAAAACTCCTGCGGTTTTCAGGAATCTTTTTAAGGAAGGCAATGGATATTCTATAAAAAATAAGCCCTTCTACTATTCCAAGTAACATACCGGCGAAAATATCTACTGGGAAATGTACCCCAACATAGATACGACTGTAAGCAAAAAGTAACGGCCAGATAAGCAAGAAATGCGGGAACTTATAAAATTTACGAAGGGTTAAAATCATAAATGTGGTCACGGCAAATGATGTGGTGGCATGGCCGGAGACAAAACTAAAGCTACTTGGCCGTTTTAAGATACGAATTACGCCATTAATAGCAGGATCATTATTTGGTCTCAACCTACCAAAGTAGTCTTTAATAAAGTTGACGAATTGATCTGAAAAGGTGACTAGCAGTGCCGTAATAAAAAGTAATAGCAGGGCTTTTTTCCAACCATAGGCTCGAAAAATCAGAAGTAGCAGCAAAGCAAACAAGGGAATCCAATTGAATTGATTGGTAACAAACACCCAGAATTGATCCCATTGTTCTACCCCAAGGCCGTTGAGGTAAACAAACAATTCTTTGTCCTTCGCAACGATGGTTTCCAGAAAGCTCAATTGAGATTACGTTTTATGGGACCAGTGATTTTATCGATATCTTCTTTTACCGAATTAATACCTTCGTTTAAGTCTTTCGCAATGTCGGTATCAATACCTTGTTTTTCTGCGGTTTCCGTGATCTCCCGTTTAATATCGTTGGTGGCATCTTTTAATTGGCGCATGCCTTTACCCAAACCACGTGCGATGGTAGGTATTTTATCTGCTCCAAAGAGCATCAATACGATCACTAAGATCAGAAAGATTTCGGCGCCGCTAATAAATAAAAAATGCATAGCTTAAAAGTTGCAGCAAAGATAAGGCAATAATATGTAATAGCGAATGGCCCTATGCAAGATAGCATTGAACAAAATAGAAGATAGCTCAGAGATACATGTGTAACCCCGAGATCTATTTCTTGCTCAACATCCTCTTAATTTCATTCAACTTCATCAAGGCTTCAATAGGTGTTAAGGCATCAATATTCGTACCCAAAATTTCTTCTTTAATCTCTTCCAGTAAGGGGTCATCAAGTTGAAAAAAGCTCAGTTGCAGGTCATTTTCGGCTTCTTGTTTCAATTTATCTTTGATCTCTTCCGAGCTATGACTCTGCTCTAGTTTTTTTAACATTTTTTCAGCACGATGCAGCACAGAGGTGGGCATTCCGGCCAATTTAGCTACATGAATACCAAAACTATGCTCACTACCGCCGGGTACCAATTTTCGTAAAAAGATCACGTTGTCTTTTAACTCTTTTACAGAAACGTTATAGTTTTTAATGCGTTCAAAGCTCTCAGTCATATCATTGAGCTCGTGATAATGTGTGGCAAATAAGGTTTTCGCCTTAGAAGGATGCTCATGCAAATATTCTGCAATGGCCCAGGCAATAGAAATACCATCATAGGTAGACGTTCCTCGGCCAATTTCATCGAGCAACACCAGGCTTCGATCAGAGATATTATTCAAAATATTAGCGGTTTCATTCATTTCTACCATAAAAGTCGATTCACCCATAGAAATATTATCACTGGCACCTACCCGCGTAAAGATTTTGTCAACTACCCCAATCCGTGCTTGTTGCGCTGGCACATAACTGCCCATTTGTGCTAATAAAACGATCAAAGCCGTTTGGCGTAAGATAGCCGATTTACCGCTCATATTTGGTCCTGTGATCATGATGATCTGTTGCTGACTTCGATTTAACACGACATCATTCGCAATGTATTCTTCACCGATTGGCAGTTGTTTTTCAATCACTGGATGACGACCATTTTTGATTTCCAGGTCTGTACTTTCATCCATCGTGGGACAAACATAATTATGGTCTTTCGCAATTTGGGTAAAAGAGCATAAACAGTCTAAATAGGCAATATGTTGTGCGTTTTCCTGTACCTGCTGGATAAATCCAGATAGGAAGTGCAGCAATTCTGTAAATAATTGCTGTTCCAATAACGAAATTTTTTCCTCGGCACCTAAAATTTTGGATTCGTATTCTTTGAGTTCTTCTGTGATATAGCGTTCGGCATTGACCAGGGTCTGTTTTCGTATCCATTCCTCGGGAACTTTGTCTTTATGTGTATTTCGTACTTCAATATAGTAGCCAAATACATTGTTAAAGGCAATTTTGAGGCTTGGTATGGCAGTACGTTCTGTTTCACGCGCCAACATGGCGTCGAGATATTCTTTACCCGAATTGGCAATGGTGCGCAGTTCATCAAGTTCACTCGAAACACCTTTGGCGATAGCAGTGCCTTTATTAATGTTCACAGGTGCATCGTCATATACTGTTTGGCTGATCATGTCGATTAATTCCTTGCAGGTGAAAAGTTTCTTTCCTAAGCTTTGAAGCGATGTGTTGTCACTTTTTTCAGCGGCTTCCTTTACCGGAAGAATGGCCTCTAACGAATCTTTTAGCAACACTACTTCACGAGGATTGATCTTTGCTGTGGCCACCTTTGAGATTAAACGCTCTATATCACTTATGTGCTTGATCTGATACGTCGCTGTTTCGTAGAAATTATCATTATTGATAAGGTACTTTACGATGTCATGGCGTTTCTGAATTTGCCTTAAATTTTTTAAGGGTAATGCTAACCACCGCTTTAATAAGCGTCCGCCCATCGGTGAAATAGTCCGATCGATCACATCCAATAAAGTCACTGCTTCAGGTACAGACGAGTAATACAGCTCCAGGTTTCTGATCGTAAAGCGGTCCATCCAGACATAATGGTCTTCTTCAATGCGGTGGATCGAAGAAATATGTTCCAGCTTATTGTGTTGTGTTTCTGATAAGTAATATAAGATTACACCGCCGGCAATAATACCGTTGGGGATATCATCAATACCAAAACCTTTAAGTGACTTGATCTTAAAATGATTCGTAAGGCTTTCATTGGCATAGTCTTCCTGGAAGACCCAATCATCTAAGTAAAACGTATTAAAACGCTCACCAAAAGCCTCATTGAAGGTTTGCTTGTACTGTTTTTGGACCAGTATTTCACTCGGATTAAAATTCTGCAGTAGCTTATCAATATATTCATCATCCCCTTGGGCGACTAGAAATTCTCCGGTAGAAACATCTAGAAAGGAAACTCCAATGAATCGCTTACTAAAGTGCATCGCGGCTAAGAAATTATTGGTTTTTGATTGCAAAACCTCATCATTTAAAGCGACTCCCGGTGTCACCAGTTCGGTAACCCCACGTTTCACGATCTTTTTAGTGAGTTTTGGATCTTCCAACTGATCACAAATCGCTACCCGTAAACCGGCTTTTACCAATTTAGGTAAATAAGTATTTAGAGAATGATGAGGGAATCCCGCCAAAGCCGTCTCCCGCTCACTACCAGATCCCCGTTTGGTAAGTACAATACTTAAAACCTGTGCAGCTTTTATGGCATCTTCACCAAAAGTTTCATAAAAGTCACCAACCCGAAATAACAATAATGCATCAGGATACTTCGCCTTGATGCCGTTGTATTGCTTCATCAAAGGAGTGACTTTTTTTGCCTTGGTTTCCGCCAATTTTAGCAGTTTTTAAGTTAGTTTTGCGAAGATAAAAAAAGTGCACTGTAGGCCGTAGAGAGTTGACAATTTTTTATCAAGAAAAACCGAAAAATGAAGAAACTCAAGAATAGCGAACTAGATAGGTTAAGCACTAAAGACTTTAAAAAAGCTAGAAAAACACCCCTTATCGTAATTCTCGATAATATCAGGAGTTTAAACAATATTGGTTCCGTATTTAGAACTAGTGACGCATTTTTAATTGAGAAAATCTATCTCTGTGGGATCACTGCGAAACCACCACACAAAGACATTCATAAAACCGCCTTGGGATCAACGGAGTCGGTGGCCTGGGAATACGCCGAAGACACGCTGCAATTGATTAAAAAATTGCAAAAAGAAGGGATAGAAATTGCCGCTATAGAACAGGCGGATCAATCCGTCATGTTGAACGCGTTTTATCCCGTCAAGGATAAAAAATTAGCTGTAGTTTTTGGCAATGAAATTAAAGGGGTGCAGCAACAAGTAGTCTCAGCTTCAGAGTACTGTATTGAGATTCCTCAGTTTGGCACCAAACATTCTTTAAATATTTCAGTGAGTTGTGGCGTGGTACTTTGGGATTTATTTACCAAAATTTCTAAATCTTAAGTTTCTAGTAATAACTTCAATAACTTTAACAAAAGCTTTTATTCATAAACTTTTGGAATTTGTAATTTGAATTTTGATAATTGATTAAAAAATGGACGATTTTAAACTCTTTCTCGAATTAGCCTTTCGACATGTGCTCGATTGGAATGCCTATGATCATATTTTATTTTTCATTGTTTTAGCTGTTGTTTATAGCTTTAAAGATTGGAAGCGGGCGTTGTGGTTAATCACCTTTTTTACTTTAGGTCATACCATTACCCTGGCGTTATCGGTATATGAAATCATAAGAATTAAAACTGAACTGGTAGAGTTTCTGATTCTTGCAACAATATTTATCACTGCATTTGCGAATTTGATTACTGTGAAGAAGAAGAATTTCCATCAGTCAAATATCAACCAATTTTTTGCCTTATTTTTTGGGTTGATTCATGGACTGGGCCTATCAACTTTATTAAAGATTACCATAGAAGATTCTGAAACCAAATTGTTGCCAATACTCTATTTTGCTTTAGGAGTGGAGCTCGCACAAATAGTGGTCGTAGCCCTTATACTTGTTGGAGGATTCATTGCTCAAGATGTATTAAAAGTAAAGCGCAGAGATTGGGTATTAATACTTTCATCGATTGTCATCGGTATTATTTTACCGATGCTTTTTGAACGTAAATTTTGGTAAAACTTTAACAGCGCTCAAACAATTTTTGCCTGTTCTTTGTTAGAGTTAAAATAAACTGTTAGTTTCACAGTTCTATTATAGAAACTGCTACATACCAAAATGACCGAAGAGAAACAACGCAAATACGATGTGGCTTATCTCAAAATGGCGAAAGAATGGGCAAAATTATCGTATTGCAAACGTAAACAGGTAGGGGCATTGATCGTGAAAGATAAGATGATCATTTCAGATGGTTACAATGGCACTCCTACAGGTTTCGAGAACATATGCGAAGATGAAAATAATTACACCAAATGGTATGTATTGCACGCCGAAGCCAATGCTATTCTTAAAGTGGCTTCATCTACACAAAGCTGTAAAGGCGCCACGTTATACATTACCATGTCACCATGCAAAGAGTGCAGTAAATTAATACATCAATCGGGTATAAAGCGTTTGGTATATGCCGATGCATATAAAGATGACTCAGGATTAAAATTTTTACAAAAAGCTGGCGTTGAGTTAGTACATATACATCAAAATGAACTCGAAGAATAAAGTTTATATACCCTTATTTTTGGCATTAGCTGTTGCTTTGGGGATATTCATAGGAAGCACATTGAATTATCCAAAGAAGAATACTGTGATGCTTTTCAACAGGAATCCTCAGGAAGCCAAGATCAAAAAATTAATAGATTATATTCAATACGATTATGTAGACAAGATAGATACTGATAGTCTGTTGGATGGCACGATTCGTCAGATTTTAGGGAAACTGGATCCGCATTCAGTATATATTCCAGCTTCTGATCATGACGACATTACCGAGAGAATGAGTGGAGAATTCGTGGGTATAGGCGTGCAATTCAGAATGCACGAAGACACAATAGCCGTAATAAAAGTAATTCCTGATGGGCCTAGTGATAGAGCCGGTCTGAAAGCAGGGGATCGAATTCTAGTCGCAGAAAATGACACCCTGTACGGGAAACAACGGCGAAATAACTATGTGATAAAAACCCTCAAAGGAAAGCCGAATACCAAAGTAAACATTGAAGTTTACCGTAAAAGTGAGAATGCATATTTGAACTTTACTATAAAAAGAGGAAGCGTACCTATTAAAAGTGTTGACGCTGCCTATATGGTAAATGATAGTTTGGGGTATATCAAAGTCAATCGCTTTGCGGCGACTACCTACAAAGAATTTAAAAAGGCCCTGGACGAACTCATTACTCAAAATATGAAAGGCCTGATTCTTGATTTACGTGGAAATCAGGGAGGTTTTCTAGGTGTCGCAACGCAGATGGTAGACGAATTTCTTGAAGACGATAAGTTAATTGTCTTTACAAAGAATAAGGGCGGCAGAGTGGACAAATCATATGCCACCAAGAAAGGCGATTTCGAGCAAGGGAAAGTATATGTGTTGATCGACGAAAATTCGGCTTCGGCCAGTGAAATTGTGGCGGGAGCTTTACAGGATAATGATAAAGGCACTATTGTAGGGCGACGCTCTTTTGGTAAAGGACTGGTCCAGCAGGAAATGGAATTAGGTGATGGCTCAGCCGTACGTCTAACAGTCTCGAGATATTACACACCTACAGGACGCTCCATTCAAAAACCATATAATGGTGCAGATAAAAACCAGTATTATAATGATGATTTCCATGAGCGCTACTTAAATGGGGAATTACAAAATCGCGACAGTATTAAAGTGGCTGACTCCTTAAAGTTTACCACGCCAAAAGGAAAAACGGTCTATGGAGGCGGTGGTATCATACCCGATGTTTTTGTTCCTATTGATACTACGGCCTATTTTGGCACCTTTTATTTTGGGCTGATGAATGATTTTGTATTTGACTATGTAGATAATAACAGAAAAGAATTGGAACAAATGACCTTTGAAGATTTTCTCAAAGACTTTGACAAAGATGAGCGTATATTAAATCAATATTTATCCATAATTAAGACTCAAAATAAGGGGGTTATCGCAGATAAAACATATATCAAGCACTATTTAAAATCGTTATTTGCACAGTTCTTATATGACGATAACGCCTTTAATAGGGTCTTGAACCAGAATGACAGGGTGTTGCAGCGAGTTCGGGAATTAGAACACCAGGTGGATTATGTAAAGCAGTAAACTCCCAAGAAAAGGGCGTCTCATTTTCGAAAAGCTCAAGTCTTTAAATCTATATTAACTTATCGTGTACTTTTACGTGTTCACCGTGGTTCCATAAGGTAAGGATATCTGTAGCTACGGCAGCGCCGCTTCCTGAGGCAATTGCAAATTGACTGCGCCATCCTGCCAAGGTGCCGGCAACGTAGATTCCGTCAGTAACCAGATGATCTGAATTTTTTAGCTGAATCCGTTGTTTTTCAGGTCTGGCTTTCTGATGAGGTTCGATGTATTGCTCTAACCCTTTAATAAAGAAAGTATTGGTATAACCTAAGGCAATAACTAGTAGTCTTGTTTGGTAGGAGGCTTTATTAGTTATAATGCTAAAATCACCTGAAGCGCCTCGAACTTCCAATACTTTTTCCTTATGGATTTGATCAACATGAGGATAGATTTCCGATAATTGCTCCAATCCATTTTTTAAAATACTGGCACCCGTTGTTTTTGGGGGTAAACCCAAAACATTGTTAAACAAAGCCGTTTGTAAATGCGATGCTTTTTGATGAGCCATGAGTCCTATTTTCTTGCCTTGGGCGAAAGGTTTTTGATGCGCAGAACCCAAAACCAATGCACATGACATACCCGCTGCTCCACCTCCTAGAATTAAAACGTCATACATTAGAACAGGGCTTTAATATTGGTTGCAAATAATTTTACAGCGATTGCCAACAGAACAACCCCAAAAACTTTACGGATGATCCTAATTCCATTAGGGCCAATAAGGCGCTCAATCCTCGAAGAGGTTTTCAATACGATATAGATCACCACAACATTTACCAAAACAGCAATGATTATATTCTCTATATGGAATTCTGCGCGAAGCGAAAGCAAAGTCGTTAGACTTCCGGGCCCCGCAATCAATGGAAACGCCAATGGAAATACCGAGGCGGTGATTTCACCACCCTCTTCATCCTTATAGAGTGTAATGCCCAAGATCATTTCTAAGGCAATAAAAAATAAAATAAACGCACCTGCTACAGCGAATGAGTTTACATCAATTCCGATAAGGTTTAACAAGCTTTGCCCCAAAAACAAAAAAACAATCATGATCATACCGGCAATAAGCGTCGCTTTTTCTGACTGGATATGCCCGGCTTTTTTGCGCAGGTCAATAATAATAGGAATGTTTCCAACAATATCAATTACAGCAAATAAGACCATAAAAGCGGTAAAGATTTCCTTGAAATTGAGGTTCATGCTGTTCGGTTTAAATTTTTGGCAAAAGTAGAGAAAGCAAGTCGTATAACAAGATTAAATTATTGTAAAGTTAGTCATAAAAAGCTTGACAAATCTAACTACTTTTGTGCTACTATTTCCAATACTGAATTACGTTGTTTAAAAGGTAATTATTTTTTGTTTAGATGAAATAGAAAATTTAAGCATAGCTTTGGCTATGATTCATTTTTATATTGAAATAAAAAGGGAAAGAATAAGTTTTAATTGCAAGTTAATGTTAGAAATAGTATAAATGTTTCAATTAGGCAAAACCATTGTATCTGAAGAAATTATCGAGAATGAGTTCGTATGCAATTTATCGGCTTGTAAAGGCGCTTGCTGCGTGGATGGCGAGGCCGGCGCACCCTTGGAAGAAGAGGAACTGAAGATTCTACTAGATAATTATCTAAAGATAAAACCGTATTTAACCGAAGAAGGCAAAGCGGCGATTGAAGACCAAGGATTGTTTGTTACTGTCAATGGCGAGTACGAAACCACACTAATTCCCAGTGATGATAGTTGTGTTTATATTAACTATGATGAGAAAGGGGTTGCACAATGTGGTATTGAACAGGCATTCAATGATGGCAAAATTAGTTGGAAAAAACCGATATCTTGTCATTTGTATCCTGTGAGAGTACAAGACTATTCAGAATTTTCTGCTGTCAACTATCATAAATGGCAGATATGTGATGACGCCTGCACCCTGGGAAAAGAATTGCAAGTACCCATCTATAAATTTGTAAAAGAAGCCCTAATAAGAAAGTTTGGTGAAGACTGGTATACTGAATTAGAGAAAGTAGCCGAGAAAATTCGCAAGTAATATTCCCTTCTTTACAATTTTAAGGTTTTACAGGAAAAATCCCCGTAAAATTCAGGGTTTTCACCCTTGACACAAGTTATTTAATTCACGAATTTTGTTGGTATAATTTAAACCACCGACCAGAAAATGTGTCTAAAAAGAGCAGAAAGCTGGTGTTGAGATTTGACATTTTAATAGTCATTATCTGTAAATTGTATACGAATTCCAGCCATTTGTAAAATATATTTGTAACCAGAGGATATTTTTCATATATTTAGAAGGCTGTAAGTCAATTACATATACTATTTCTTAAACTATTTGCTATGAAAAAGAAATTATATCTGTTGGCTGCATTTATGGCTTTAAATGTTGCCGCGCAATCCACGTTAGAAACTCCAGGTGAAATTGCTTTAAACCCTATTGCATCGGCCCATACAAGGCCTCACAAAGACGTGCTTAAAAAAGCGTCAATTAGCCTTCACATGGATGCAAAAAAAGAAACCTTAAAGGTTCGGTCTACCCTGCCGGTTAACGAATTGTCCATAAATAATTTGTATGGCAAAAAGCTCATTCGAAAAACAAATAGCACTAAAATTAAGCTGTCTTCACTCACTCGCGGGGTTTATGAATTAGAAGTGCGCTTAGAAGGGACCATATTTCGGAGAAGGATTATTCTTGAATAGGAGCGTGTGTAAATTGATCGCTGATTATACAGGAATCAATGCCATATATACATTTTTAGCCACGATTTTCAATGAAGATCATGAGATTTACACATAGGGCTTATGACTCTAAATAGTGTATACAAAAGTTAGGTATGATTATGCTGTTTTTAATAGGATAAAGAAAGTGAATAATTCCCCTTAAATATATTTCTTAATTTTGGTTAGAAGGAGTCAACTTTTGTTGGCTCTTTTTTCGTTTTACGCAGAATTGCAAAAACCCAGTAAACTTCAGTTGCGAGCGAAAAGGTATTTTTTTAAGTGACTGATAATCAAAATTTTAAATGTTAAGCTTTTGTTAAGAAAAAAATAACATTAAATTCTTTTGTTAAAAACTCACCCTTAACTGTGAATAATTAAACCTTTAATTTTTCGGTAAAAAATCGAATATTTGTTGTCGTCCGATTTTCTAGAAAAATCCACCCAATTTTTATTTCACGCTTTTTAACTCTTTACAAAATGTCACAGATAGAACCTATTTTGCAGCCGAACGACGACAGATTTGTCATATTTCCAATCCAACATCATGACCTTTGGGACTGGTACAAAAAACAGGAAGCCTGTTTTTGGACCGCCGAAGAGATTGATTTACACCAAGATCTAACCGACTGGAATACAAAACTCAATGATGATGAACGCTATTTTATCAAACATATTTTAGCATTTTTTGCAGCCTCCGACGGTATTGTCAATGAGAACCTGGCCGAAAATTTTGTGAATGAGGTTCAGTATAGCGAAGCAAAATTCTTCTACGGTTTCCAGATCATGATGGAAAACATCCATTCAGAGACCTATTCCTTGCTCATAGATACTTATGTAAAAGATGAAACTGAAAAGAACCGATTGTTTAAAGCTATCGAGGTTTTTCCTGCGATTAAAAGAAAGGCCGATTGGGCTTTGAAATGGATAGAATCCCCCAGTTTTGCCGAGCGCTTAATCGCTTTCGCAGCTGTTGAAGGCATCTTCTTCTCAGGAGCCTTTTGCTCAATCTTCTGGTTAAAGAAACGCGGACTTATGCCAGGCTTGACCTTCTCAAATGAGTTGATCTCACGTGATGAAGGGATGCACTGTGACTATGCGGTGCACGTCCATAATAATCACCTGATAAATAAAGTACCTCAAGAGCGCATTAAAGAAATTATTATTGATGCCCTGGATATAGAAAGAAGTTTCATTACTGAGTCATTACCGGTCAGCCTTATTGGAATGAATGCGAAGTTAATGACCCAATACTTAGAATTTGTTACTGATCGACTGCTGCTAGAACTTGGATGCGAAAAAGTATACAACGCAACGAATCCTTTTGATTTTATGGAGATGATTTCATTAGAGGGAAAAACCAATTTCTTCGAGAAACGCGTATCAGAATATCAGAAAGCAGGTGTAAAGTCTGGTGGCACAGGGGCCATCAGTTTCGACGCCGATTTTTAAGAAAAAACCAGTCCGCCGAAAGGCAAAAAATAGAGTATACCCATAACCTAACCAAAATAATGTAATTTATGTTTGTAGTTAAAAGAGACGGCAGGAGAGAGCCTGTGATGTTCGACAAGATTACCGCGAGGGTAAGAAAGATGTGTTACGGATTAAATACCTTGGTAGATCCGGTAAAAGTAGCGATGCGTGTTATTGAAGGATTGTATGATGGCGTGACCACGTCTGAGTTAGACAATCTTGCTGCTGAGATTGCGGCGACTATGACAGTTCAACATCCTGATTATGCGAAGCTCGCAGCGCGAATAGCAGTCTCTAACCTACATAAAAATACCAAAAAGTCATTTTCTGAAACTATGACGGATTTATATACCTATGTAAATCCACGTACTGGGAAAAAAGCCCCGATGATCGCTGATGATGTCTATGACATTATGATGAAGCATGCAGAAAAATTAGATTCAACAATTATTTACAACAGAGATTTTGGCTACGATTATTTTGGATTTAAAACTTTAGAACGCTCTTACTTATTAAAAATCAACGGAAATATTGTGGAGCGTCCGCAACACATGCTAATGCGCGTTTCCATTGGTATCCATAAAGAAGATATAGACGAAGCGATTGCCACATACGAGTTGATGAGTAAAAAGTATTTTACACATGCAACACCTACATTATTTAATGCGGGTACACCAAAACCACAAATGTCGTCATGTTTTTTACTGCAGATGCAGGAAGACAGCATCGATGGTATTTACGATACTTTAAAGCAAACCGCTAAGATATCACAGTCGGCAGGAGGTATCGGTTTATCTATTCATAATATTCGGGCTACCGGCTCGTACATACGTGGCACCAATGGTACTTCAAATGGAATTGTACCTATGCTGCGTGTATTTAACGATACTGCTCGTTATGTAGATCAAGGAGGTGGAAAACGTAAAGGATCTTTTGCCGTGTATTTAGAACCTTGGCATGCTGATATTTTCGACTTCCTTGATTTAAAAAAGAACCATGGAAAAGAAGAAATGCGTGCACGTGACTTGTTCTACGCAATGTGGATTCCTGATCTGTTCATGAAGCGTGTTCAGGAAGATGGCGAATGGACTTTAATGTGCCCGAACGAATGCCCTCATTTATTTGACACGTATGGTGAAGAGTTCGAGAAATTATATGAAGGATATGAAAAAGTAGGTAAAGGCCGCAAGACCATCAAAGCACGCGACCTTTGGGAGAAAATATTGGAGTCTCAAATTGAAACAGGTACGCCATACATGTTGTATAAAGATGCGGTGAACAGAAAAACCAATCAGAAAAACCTGGGTGTGATCCGTTCATCGAATTTATGTACGGAGATTATGGAGTATACCGCTGAAGATGAGATTGCAGTATGTAACCTGGCATCCATTGCGATGCCTATGTTCATCAGTGAAGACGAAAAAGGGAAGAAATACTTTAATCACAAGAAATTATACGATGTTACCAGAAAAGTGACTCGAAATCTTGATACGGTAATTGATCGTAATTTTTATCCGGTTAAAGAAGCGGAAAATTCTAATTTCAGGCATAGACCCATTGGTTTAGGTATTCAAGGATTGGCAGATGCTTTTATTCAGTTGCGCCTGCCGTTTACTTCAGATGAAGCTAAGCAATTAAACCAGGATATTTTTGAAACCATGTACTTTGCTGCGGTAACCTCTTCCATGGAAATTGCCAAGGGCAAAGAGCCATATTCATCATTTAAAGGATCGCCAATGTCAGAGGGGGAATTCCAGTTCAACATGTGGGGCGTAAAAGAAGAAGACCTAAGTGGTAGATGGGATTGGAAAAAACTACGTAAAAATGTCATGAAGCACGGAGTACGCAATTCTTTATTGGTAGCGCCGATGCCAACAGCTTCGACCTCTCAGATTCTTGGGAATAATGAAGCTTTCGAACCCTACACTTCGAATATTTATACACGAAGAGTATTGTCAGGTGAGTTTATCGTAGTGAATAAACACTTGCTGGAAGATTTGGTAAAATTAGGTTTATGGGATAACAATATGAAGGAGGAGATCATGCGTGCCAATGGTTCTATCCAACATATTGAAGCCATTCCACAAGACTTAAAAGAATTGTATAAGACGGTATGGGAAATGAGCATGAAAGATATCATCGATATGGCGCGCCATAGAGGCTACTTTATTGACCAGTCGCAGTCATTGAACTTGTTCATGCAAGATGCAGATTTTGCCAAGTTGACATCAATGCATTTCTATGCCTGGAAGAGCGGTTTAAAAACAGGAATGTATTACCTGAGAACGAAATCTGCCGTTAATGCGATTCAATTTACTGTTTCTAAAAAACAAGAAGAGAAAAAACCTGTTGCTGCCGAAGAAATTCCCGGAGCAACACAGGTGAGTGCCATCGTACCCCAGGAAGGTGAGATGACACCGGAAGAATATAAAGCAATGATTGCCCGAGCCAAAGAAGGCGAAGGCGATGACTGCTTGATGTGTGGTTCTTAATTAACTAAATTAGGGTTAGTTTAATTAAAAAGAGGTGCTATTTCAGCGCCTCTTTTTAATTACAATTCTTAAAATTTCTTTACTTTGTTCAATAAATTTTATGCATGTCAATTGAAGTTCAAGAAGTAACTAAGATCTATGGTGCGCAAAAGGCCCTGGATTCGGTAAGTTTTAAAATCGGCTCGGGTGAGATCGTCGGATTTTTAGGCCCGAATGGCGCCGGGAAATCGACCATGATGAAGATTATTACTTCTTATATTTCTCAAACAGAAGGCGTGGTTTTGGTGAATGGATTTGACGTCTCACAACAGCCAATGGATGTAAAGAAATCTGTTGGATACCTTCCTGAACATAATCCACTGTACTTGGAAATGTACGTAAAGGAATATATCCGCTTTTATGCGGATGTGCATCGCATTTCGAAAGCACGCGTTGAAGAAGTAATTTCTGAAGTCGGGTTGACACCGGAGAGTCACAAGAAAATTGGGCAGCTCTCAAAGGGTTATCGCCAACGCTGTGGATTAGCAGCAGCACTACTACATGACCCGGAGGTACTCATTTTAGATGAACCAACCACCGGACTGGACCCAAACCAATTGGTCGAAATACGAGGATTAATTCGTGAGATCGGTAAAACTAAAACGGTGTTGTTGTCAACGCACATCATGCAGGAAGTAGAAGCGGTTTGCGACCGCGTGATTATTATTAATAAGGGAAAAATAGTTGCTGACAAGAGCATTAATGAATTAAAGGACGGCAAAGAGCAATTATTGGAAGTAGAATTTGACCTGCGAGTCGAAGAACAATTATTAAAAAAATTACCGAAGATCATTAAAGTGATCAATCTGCATGATACTACCTGGCAACTGACTTTCGATACGAATGAAGATATGCGTCCCGCTATTTTCGATTTTGCACAGGAAAACGGGTTGAAACTATTACAATCACAAGTAAAAAACCAGGATTTAGAAAGCTTATTTAGGAGCCTGACAAAATAGTTTAGTTTGTAGTATCCTTTTTTTTCTTCTTTTTACCAAAAAGACCTTTTAATAAGTCTTTTGCCGTTTCTTTTACGGCTTCATTGGCATCAACTTTAGTGGAGTCTGCTTTCATAGTATCCTTATTTTTATTGAGCAGCTTATCCAAAGCGTTGGTAAGCTCATCCTTACCCTTGTTCACCAATTTGTCCTTTTGATTGCTAGCCACTTGTTTTGTTAATTCGGCCACAGCTGATTTTAAATCCGTTGAAACAGAAGGCTTCACAAAACTACCTTTTACTAAAGCAGTAACAGGCACCTTAATAGCATCCTGTTCCTCGATACTCAGTTGTGCAAGTAGTTTTTCTGCTTCTTTTCCTAAATATTTGGCGGGCACATTGAATACGGCATCATAATCAATGGTCTTGTCAAAACCATGATTCCCGCCCACAGCGATCTCAATATCTTCATATTTCAAATTAAAAGGTTTGACGGCAACTTTTCCATCTTTAAAAGTCAATGACGCTTTGAAATCGTCGAGATTCAACTTATTCACATCAAAAAAGTTCAGATTATTCGTCAACTGTTGCAATAGAGGTGAGTTTTCAGCACGTATTTCAGAAGAAACCAGTTGCGCCAATACATCACCCGAAATACTCGATAACATCGGGGTAAAATCATTTTTTAGACTCCCGGAGAGGGTAATATCGGTATTGATTTTTCCTTTAATTGTGTTCGCTATGGGAGCCAGGGCTTTAAATAACGCTAATGAAGAAAATGATTGACCAATATCAAAATTTTGAATAGCTAAGTTCATATTAAATTGAGGAGTCTCGGTTTTTGTCGAGACGAGTCCATCAAAACCCAGTTGACCGCCGAAAACTTCTGATTTCATATTTTTCAGTGAAGCTGTCTGATCTTTAATGTGTAGGTCGCCTGAAACATTTTTGAGGGTAATATTATCATAGCTAACTGTTGCCGCTTTTGCATTCACGGTAGCATCTAAAAAGGACGGAATTCTTAATTGATCATTAGTTGAAGTTTCATTTATTTTATCAGTTTCACTTGTAACAGCAGCCTTAAAATCATCGATGACAAAGTTGTTGGAGGCCATTACAAAATTTCCTTGCAGGTGCTGTTCATTAAACAGAAATCCTAGCAAGTTTTTAATCGTGCCATTTAATCGCAGGTCAGTTTGCCCTATCCGCGCATCAAATTCTTTTAAGTTTACTACTTCAGGCGCAAAATCGAGCGAAGTCTTCTCAATTTTTAAAGGGTTCTTCAATTCTTTGGAAGTATATTCAAAATTAGTGATCGTTGCCTTACCCGATGTGCTGGTATTTTCATAACGTTTTTGTTCAATGGACTTCATATCGAAAGAAGTAACAATATCTGCATTGACCAGACCCTGTAAATTTTTGAGCTCTTCGGCGGGATAAATTTGCTCAAGCTTGGCTAAATCCACTGAACCTTTTAACCGAGCATTGATTTTCATATTCTCAGTCAGATCATTTAGCTGCGCATTGGCGCTAAAGGTCTCGTCGTCAATCTGAAAAGCAAGTTTATCGATAGCTATATAAGTATCTTTTGATAGCCCTGTGGTGTTCACCACTTCAGTGTTAAGATGGATGTTTTTTAATGATTTAGGCAGTTCCGGATATTTAAAGGAAGCATTGTTTGAATTGATCGCGATATTAAATTTTGGAATGTGGGTTTCATCAATAATTCCCTCAAAGGAGCCATTTACATCAAAATTGCCCGTTGTTGTGACGGCTTCAATATTTTTTGAATAGGTCTTTGGGATTACTGCCAGGAAATTTTTGAAATCTGAAGCAGGTGTTTTAAAAGTGATATCCAGTTCCTGATGGTTCTCATGAACCTGAACATAACCGTCAAAGACCAATGGTAATTCATTTATTTTAGCAGCATTGTCTAAAAACGTATACCGGTTTTCTTTCAGATTGATCTTAATATCAGCATCCAGGTTCAAAGCATGATTTCGTAAATACTGGATACTGTCTTTAGCAAATGACACAACAGCATTTGATTGGGTATCTAAGATCGTTTCGTCGGCCGATAGGTTTCCAGTGCCAGTATGATTGAGGTCAGTAATTGTGAACGAAGTATTGCTCCTACGATCATTATAGAACAATGTGCTGTTGATGATCGAATAGTTGTTAAGGTCGAACGAAAAAGAATTTGACTCTCTATCTGCAGAAACATCCTTTTGAGCAGGCTCTTTTGCAATATTATAATTGGAATTTCCCAGTGAATCGATTTCAATGCGAATTGTAGCATTGTTTACATGAAACCTATTGATCTGAATAGCTTCAGAAGCATCGTTGAATAAACTACTAAAAGGTAGCTCGAGATCAATCTTATCAGATGTTACTAGCGTATCACCTTCAAAGAGCCCCTGATTTACGATATAAAGGCCATGCAGGCGCAACTTCACATCCGGGAAACCGCGCAATAAACTCAAATCAGCACTTTCAAAATCAAGAGTTGCGTTGATATTGTTATTCGCTGTTTGCTTGACGAGATCGATTATTTTTCCTTTAAATAAGAAAGGTATTGTGAACAATGCGATCAACAAGAAAAACAACGCGAGCGCTAAAATCTTAAGTGGTTTCTTCATAAAAACAGGTACTGTATTTTTACTACTATGCTAACGAAATTTAAAGGTATGGATTATATCTAAAGAAAAGTTTAAGAAACGATTAACAGCTAGTCTTCGATACAGAAAAACAATCGACCGGCTTCGCTCAAAAAAATTGTACTTTTGCTAAAATTTTGAACTATGAATATTGCTTCAATTCCGAAGATAAAACATATAGAAAGTGGTAATTTTTTCTTATTGGCTGGCCCCTGCGCTATAGAGGGCGAAGAGATGGCCATGCGTATTGCCGAGCGTGTGGTTGCGATTACTGACTCATTGAAAATCCCGTATATTTTTAAAGGAAGTTTCAAGAAGGCCAATCGCTCGCGTGTTGATAGTTTTACCGGAATTGGTGATGAAAAGGCCTTGGAAATTCTTCGAAAAGTAGGAGAGCAATTTGATGTGCCGACAGTTACCGACATCCATGAGGTTTCTGATGCGGCGAAGGCTGCAAACTACGTTGATGTATTACAGATTCCCGCTTTTTTGGTACGCCAGACTGACCTGGTGGTGGCGGCGGCAAAAACCGGTAAGGTGGTTAACCTTAAAAAAGGACAATTTATGAGTGCCGAGAGCATGCAGCACGCCGTGAAAAAAGTAACCGATTCAGGCAATGACAAGGTGATGATCACTGACCGTGGAACCATGTTCGGGTATCAGGACATGATCGTTGACTTTCGCGGCATCCCCACCATGCGCCAATATGCGACGACAATTTTAGATGTGACCCATTCATTGCAACAACCGAATCAAACCAGCGGTGTAACCGGCGGACGCCCGGAAATGATTGAAACTATTGCTCGTGCAGGAATCGCATCGGGAGTCGATGGTTTATTCATAGAAACACATTTTGACCCTGCCAATGCGAAATCAGATGGTGCCAATATGTTGCATTTAGATTATTTAGAGCATGTGTTGAGTAATCTAACGGCCATTCGTAAAGTTGTAAACACCTTACAATAAATTGGTCTGATTTATGTTGTAAATACGGCATGATGCGTATCCTCATTCTCCTATTTCTGTCTAGTATAACTCTACAAGCTCAAGATTATGCAGCAGTAGATGCCCGGGTCAAGCAATACCCTACGAGATATCCTTCCGCGGAAGCGTTGGCCTCACAAATTCAAAAGGATTTCTCTTCTGATACTGAAAAGGTACGTGCCGTCTACACCTGGTTGGCTACCAATATTACCTATGACATGAACGAATATCTCAATGGCGAACGCCTGATTCGATTTCAATATCGCAATCAACGGGAGTTATTGGAGAAACAACAAGCGATACGAGAATATGCCATTAACAATACCTTTAGTGATAACAAAGCGGTATGCGAAGGTTTTGCGCAAACATTTAGAAAAGTGTGCGAATTAATGGGCATTCCCAGTTTGTTTATTGATGGGTATTCAAAAATCAATGTAAATGATATTGGCAAAAATCCAGATATCGGTGACCACGCCTGGAACGCCGTAAAGATTAATAATAAATGGAAACTTGTAGATGTAACCTGGGCTTCGGGATCGGCCCTGGGAAGGACTTGGAAGCAAAGATTTAGTGATTACTATTTCTTTACGGATCCAGACGAATTCGTAAAGACACATTTACCAAGTACAAAAGGACTGTCATTCTCAAAAAAAGAGCCCTCAAAAAGAGATTTTTTTTCATTACCTATCTATTCGAGAGGCTACTTTCAGCATGATCTGGAATTGCTGAGCCCGCTAAACGGAGAAATAAAAACTAATCCGAATGCAACGATTCAATTTGAGATTAAAAAGCCAAAGGCTGGGGTGCAACTACATTATGCATTTGGTGGAGAACGACGTCCTACACCGATTGATATAAATTGCGTTGGTAATAAATGCTCTTTTGAGATTTCATTCAATGGAGAAAAGGCGACGCAATTATACATTATTGCGAATCTTCAAACTGCTTTACGATATAAGGTTGAGGTACGCTAATCACTTCCAAAAGCCCTTATAGTTCACGCGCTTCGCCTGTTCTAGAACCGCCACCAAAATTTCGTGATTGATAGCATCTACAGACTGGTAACGAAAAGACTTCACCACTTTACGCCCATCGCTTACCAAAAATTCGTTGTAGTTAGATAAATGCGCCGAAGCCCAAAAACCGATCTCCACAAAATCTTTCTTTTTCGGAACATTTAGGTAGCAAAACGGATTTCCATCCAGGTAATAATAGGGAACCCTCCATTTATAGTTTAATTCTAGTTCGGGAATTGTATTTTCGATAACTACCTGTAAATGGAGTAAAATGGATTTATAAGGCTCGGGTTGGTTTAAGATATAGTCTTCGGCCGGGTTCATCTTTCAAAATTAATCTTAGTAAAATAAAAAAGCAACATGATGACCATGTTGCTTTTACATTTTTCTTGGCTGTCAGTTAGCCTGGCATAGCATAAAAGAACTGTTCATGTGCAATTTTCCCATTATTGTCAACCTGGTAAACACAGACTTCGCTCATTTTCTGTCTTCCCATATCCTTGAATGTTACATCGAGGTCCATGGTGCAAGAGAAGTGGTTTTCGGCAACGATAGGATCAGAAACTTGAAAGCTATGCAGCTCTTCAACATTCGCCATCCAATCTTCACTTTTTTGGTAGACAGCTTTAATGCCTTCGGTGACTTCTTGCGGCCATCCCGGCATTTCCCGGCTAACGACATTGTCAGCATACAATTCTTCAATCGCCTCTAAACTCTGGCCGTTACGGCACATTTCTACGAGTTGGTTGGCTACTTGGTGCGTTGATAGTACTCCTTGTTGTGTAGACATAGTAATTAGTTTATTAAGATTCCTAAAGTTACTAAAAAATATGCCTTATTTGGAGCTAAAAAGTTAATTAACAAAAATTTAAGTTGCACTATTCTTTGCCGTCAACATACGCTTGCAGGTAGCTATAACGTGCTGTTAGTTTTCCGTTTTCGGTCATTCGGGCGCGTTCTAGAATACCGTCCTGATCACCATCAAAGAAAGCTGGAATCACCGAGCTACCAAACTGTTCACCAAACCCTATAGACGCATCCCGGGGGAGTTCACAAGGTAAATTATCGACCGCCATAACAGCGATAGCATCTTTATCCATAAAATCAACTTCTTTTTCGTTCACCGGATGGTATCCATAGATTGGGTCTGCGATAGTTGAAGAGCGAATTGTTGAAGCCACCGGTCCATCAATATCACAACTAATATCGGCCACAACTTTAATGTTGAAATCAGATGATTTAGCATCCTCTTTGGTATAAAGAAATGGAGCGCCATCCCCATAAAAATGGCCAGCAATGTACAGATTTGAAACTTTTGCAAAGCGCATAAAGTCACTTTCATATTCCGTTGGATTATTGAAAAAATCAAACATATCGATCACGTTTCCATCCTTGCGTTTATTGTAGTCTAATACGTCCAGTTGCACATAGACCGCTTCTTCAAATGTTTTGTCGAGAAAGTCATCTATAGACACTTCGGTAATGTTCATAGCATCTATCATTTCTTTGGCTCCATTGCTTACTCGTCCTTTTCCTGTTAAAGCTATTTTAATTGGGGGTAATTTTATTTTGTTTAGCTCATGGATTAATGCTTTTTGATCGGTCAAAGTTTCTGCTTTAGGGAGGTCATATAAATCAAATTTTAGTCCGTAAGCGCGAATGCCGTTATAGGCACCAACAATACCTGCATAACGACCGAATGCCACTAGCCGAATCCCTTTTTTATTGGTAATTACTTCGTGATCGTAGAGCTCTATATTTTTCTCTAAAACCGCCTGGAGTAATTTGCGGTTATAAGGTTGCTTTTTAATGGTGTGGCTAAAGAAAAAGTATTTTTTATTAGGGATCAGAGCTTCAATAGGCACTTCTTTAACGCCGAGCAAGATATCGCAGTCAGATACATCGTCGGTAACTTCTAATCCTAAGGTAGCATAATCTTCATCTGTGAAAGCACGAATCTCTGAGGACTCAATTTTTACGATAAGATCACTGTATTTTTTGACAAGTTCTTGAGCAGCGTGTGGTGTTAAAACAACACGACGATCTGGCGGGTTTTTACGCTCTTTGATAAGGGCAATCTTCATGAAACAGTAATTTTATGACAAAAATGGGTATCTAAAGACATTTGGTGCCTTTGGTACAGAATTTGCCGCAAGGTATTATGAAATGGTAGATTTCACAAGTGGTAAAAAATAAAAAATAACTATTTTTTTCAGTAAGAAGATATTGAATAAATAAGTCTTCAAGAACATTCAAAATTTTAAATTTTGTATGTTTGCCATCCTGCTCTTTGAAAATTTATGGGGACGACTGGTTTTGACAGCAAGATCAATTGAACTGTAAGCATGCCGAGCGATGAAATAGTACTCGTAAAAATCGATTTCAAAACTTTAAACGGCGAGAATAACTACGCTTTAGCTGCTTAATAATCTGAATTATAGTAAGATTCAAGCCTAGTCACGCAAGGCGTGAAAGCTAAATGTCTCTTGAAAGCCCTGGTTTATGGCGTTCTTCTTAGAGGCATCGTAAAAGTAAACCTAGAATTAGTAGTGCTTCGATACTAATTCGAAATTTAAGATGCTAAGCTAAAAGTGGACTGTTTTTGGTCAGCTTATAGTCGAAAATCAAACAAAAACTAAGCATGTAGAAAGCACTTTGGTTGCTTGTTTGGACGAGGGTTCGAGTCCCTCCGTCTCCACCTTCACCCTCCGAAGCCATGGCGTAGGGGGGCTTCATTTAATAGTAATACCGGGCTACGGTGGACAAAGTCCACTCTAATTTTTTTGATTTGGAACAATGGATAGTTTACATATTACAGTGTAATGATAGTACTTATTATACAGGATGTACTAATAACTTTGATGAAAGATTTTTACGACATCAGAAAGGATATGTGAACTATACAAAAACCAGACTTCCACTTAAAATAGCTTGTAAAGTTATTTTTTATGACAAGCACAAAGCTTATGCTTTTGAGAAATACTTAAAATCGGGTTCCGGAATCGCCTTCAGGAATAAGAGGTTGCTTTAAATCATGCCTGAAGAAAGTATTATTATGGCAGATTCCAAGGGTTGGCTAATCCCTCCGTCTCCACAAATAAATCAAATAATAGTAGTTTCTGAAAAGAGAATCCGGCACTAGCGAATTCCTTCGTTTTCATCTTTATGAAAAAAATGAAATACCTTATCTTAGAGTTCTAAATTTTATGAAGAAATGCTTCTGGATGTACTCCTAATTCTTAACGGAGTTTCTTTTTTATTTTATGGCCTGTTGGGTTTATATGTAGACTCAATGAAACAGGAATTCGAACGTTTTGGTTTGACTGATGACCTGCGTATCCTTCTGAGTATGTTACATCTGCTGGGAGGTATCGGGGTCTTGATGGGCTTAGTTTTTCCATTCATAGGAGTCATAGCGGCATTAGGACTATTTGTTCTGATGCTCCTCGGCTTTAGGGTACGTATTCAATTAAAAGACGATTTTAGAAAGTTACTGCCTGCGCTATCGCTCTTCAGTCTAAATATTATTGTCTTTGTTTGGCTAATAAGTGTACAAGGAATTCTATGACGGGTAGATTATTTATTTCTATTCAAAAATTCTCTATATTGCAGAGCTGGTGTCATTTCAGGCATAACCCAGCAAAAACACATGGCAAAAAAAGTAATTAAAGACATTCTAGATGATGCCTTAGAAAGTTCTGTCGAGCAGATTTCTGCTCAAGATGCCACGTTTTTGTACGCAGAATCTCCTACCAGCCATATGCACATAGGTTCGTTAACGATTGTTGAAGGGTCGCTCAGCTTTGAAGACTTTCGAGCAATTTTGGCATCGAAGCTACACTTAGTACCTAAATTTAGAAAGCGATTGCTGAATGTTCCGTTTAACCTGGATTATCCTTACTGGGTAGACGATCCTAATTTTGACATTGACCTCCATCTTGAGCGAAGAAAATTACCAGATCCGGCCAATTGGAAAACGTTGCGTGAAACAACCGCTTCAATTTTGAGTGGTGCCTTAGATTTAAGACATCCGCTATGGTCAATAAGTTTTATCGAAGGTCTTGATGAAATTTCCCAGATTCCAAAAGGATCTGTTGGTATCGTCACCAAAATACACCATGTCATGATTGATGGCGCATCGGGTGTTGGTTTGATGGGAATGCTCTTTGAGCGTGAAAAAGAAGATCGACGAAAATCAATTCCACCACCTCAACCTTACGAACCGGCTCCGCTTCCTGACGAAATAAGCTTATTACTAAGAAGTTCATCGAAGTTCATTAAAGATCCGTTAAAAACGCCTATGGCGATCGGCGAAACAGCATTGGCACTTCTCAAAGCGCAGGCTAAAAAGCGACTAAAAGGTAAAAAAGCTTTTGGTAAGCGATCGTTGTCTGTACCAAGAACCATATTCAATAAGAACGTATCGCCAAGAAGAACATGGGGTACAGCCATTCTTTCGTTTGACAGAATTAATTCATTGCGCAAAATAATGGGTGTAAGTATTAATGATTTAATTCTGGCGATATGCTCGGGTGCGATAAGACGTTATTTAGCTGAGAAAGATAACTTACCCTCACAATCGCTTGTGGCGAACGTTCCGATTTCCATTCGTGTAGAAGGTGAAGCACAAAAGATGGAAAATAAGATTTCTAATATGCTCATTCAGATTGCCACACATATTAAAGATCCGATACAGCGTTTAGAATATATCCAAGAACAAACCGAGATTGGTAAAATGAGGCATAAAGCCGTGGGGGCCAAGAGCCTTATGCAGATGGCCGAAAGTGTGCCTTTTGGACTGGCAAATTTGGCAGTGGACTTGTATAGCCGATACCATATTAACGAGCTTTTGAGACCTCCCTTTAACGTTACAATCACCAATGTACCGGGGCCGAGTGGTATGCTCTATCTTCGAGGACATAAAATCGTAACAACGTTTGGCTTGACTCCCGTTTTGGATGGATTTGGTCTTATTATTGCTGCATTTAGTTATAATGGGCAGGTGACAATTACCACAACTTCTGATGCAAGTACTATGCCTGATACTGACAGGTTCTCCCGTTATATCCGTGAGTCGGCGAATGAATTAGAAGAGATTGTGAAGAAATACGGTAAAAAGAAAGAAGAAGCTAAAAATGTCAAGATTCAGAGCACAATTTTCTTCGATGCACTTCGAAGGTATATGAAAACGACTCCTGAAAACGTTAAGAAATACAGCGGTACATATGGATTTAAAATCTTGTTGAAAGATGGATCTGAAGCAACCTGGCAATTAAAGAATGGTCAATTGAGAAAACAAAAACTTTCGAAACAGCACGCAACATTTACCATAAGAGACGAAGTATTGACGGCGTTGTTTCGTAAAGAATTATTATTCGAAGAACTTAAGATACAAGGCAGACTACAGCTGGAAGGAACAGTGGCGCATCAGAAAAAATTAATGAACCTGGTTGTTGAAATTTTGAAGAATACTTAATGAGTTATACTACAGACACATTTATTACCAATGATGGTGAAGAAATATTTTATTACCGTTGGAAAAAAGTAAATCCGAAGGCTATTGTACAAATTGCCCATGGTGTAGGAGAGCACGCCGGGCGCTATCAGGCTATCGCATCATCACTGCAGTCGCAAGGATTTGAAGTATACGCCAATGACCACCGCATTCATGGAAATTCTGTGAAATCTAAAGAATTATTAGGTTTTTATGAAGGAGAAAACTACTTCGATGACGCGGTTGAAGACATGCGTGAATTAACCAAGATTATCCGTCAGGAACATTCCTCAAGAAAACTCATTTTATTTGGTCATAGTATGGGCTCTTTATTGAGCCGTGAGTACGTTACCCGGTATGGCAAAGATATTCATGCTTTGGCTTTGTCAGGAACCGCCAGTTTTATGAGAGGATTAGGTACAATAGGCCTGGCAGGTGCCAACATGGTGAAATTATTTAAGGGAAGACAGCGAAGCAGTTCCATGCTCAAATCGCTTTTCTTTACAGAATTCAATAAAAAGTTCAAACCTAACCGAACAAAAGTTGATTGGATCAGCCGTGATGAAAAGCAAGTGGACCTTTTTGAGACAGACCCACTTCGTATAGAAGATTTTTCCACCAGCGTTTTTATCGACATTTTAAAGGCAAGTAGAAAAATTAATCAACCACCAACTTTTGAAGCTACGCCAAAAAACCTTCCTATATATATCTTCTCAGGTGATCAAGACCCGGTAGGAGAGATGGGTAAAGGCATTCAGAAAGTGGCAAATCAATATATCAAGGCCGGTCTAAGTGATCTTACACTAAAAATTTATGAAGGAGGAAGACACGAAATGCTCAATGAAATCAATAAAGAAGAAGTAGAAAGAGATTTTATTAATTGGCTCAATCAACGCATTGATGCTAAAAATTAAGTATGGAAGACAACAAAACACTCTACAAGTCATTTACAAGATTAGCGATTCACACCGCTATGAAATGCGGTGTTGACGTGGAAGATGCCCGAACATTAATTTATCAGAGCTTTGAGCATCATCCCTATGTTAAGAAAATTAGAAAATACGCCTCCAAAGTTAACTACGATAAAAATCAACAATTAGAACCTTTATTCGGAAAATGTGTTGTTGTATGTGAGGATTTTGGGCCCGATAGAGATTATTTAACACTTGTACTACTGCTGGAAAAAGTGATCGCACCAGAAATGCGCACTAGAAAAGTGAAAGAAGATAAGGTAAAAATAGTAGAAGTCGTTGTAAGAAGGTTCAGAGAAGAAATTGAGCGTATCAACAGAAAGATTGATGCACCTCCCGCTTATAATGCATTGCTCGAAACACGTGCACTATTGGAATGGTCAACGATTTTCTATATCTATCCTTTTATTCCGAAACGGAAAAAAGGAGAAGGTAAACCGGTATTATTAATGCCGCCATATTTGGGGAATGATTTTTCCACCAGATTTGTAAGAAAATATCTGAAATCATTAGGATTTAAGACATACAAATGGGACTTGGGTGTAAATATGATCAATTCAAAGTATCTGCCAAAGTTAACTGAGCGTCTTGATGAAATCTATAAAAAGCATGGAGAAAAGGTAAGTCTCGTTGGCTGGAGCGGAGGAGGTATGTTTGCCAAGATCATCGCCAATAGACATCCCGATAAGGTAGCCCAGCTCATAACCATAGGTTCACCGGTTTGGGGCGTAAAAAACATGAATACTCCAGTGATTAAAGTGTTGGAATTTCTTAGAGGTCGAACCTTACGGGAACGCAATGAGAATTTCCTAAGAGAATTGGAAGAAATACCAAAAGTACCTATTACCTGTATCTATACAAAAACCGACGGTTTATTGCCATGGAAACATTGCCAGGAGGCAGCAACACTAAGAAAGGATATACAAAATATCGAAGTTTTTGGAAGCCATTGCGGTATGGGCGCTAATGCGTCAATATTGTTTACGGTTGCACACGCATTAGAAGAAAATCTACGATTAGAACCTTTTGAAACGAAGCTTGAATACAAGTTAGAAAGCCTGTTCTTTCCTGGTTTCTGGGCACGGGATAGATCAGAAATAATTAAAGATTTATTATTCTTTAAATAAATCAAGGCAGTATTAAAAGCTGATACTTACTTCATTTATGTAAATTAGTATCATAAATTAAGAGACAAGTGCAAAAAGTCGTTGACCAACCTAAGTTTCAAGAAGACTTAAAGAAGATCGCCAAATCGCAGAAGCGTAAGTTGGAAGAGGTGCAAAAAGAAGCGAAGGCATGTATCGCCGAAATGTATGCTACCCAAGACCCTTTCGCCAACATTGCAACGCTCAAAGGCTTCGAGTATATGATGTCCAGAGCCTATGAGGACAAAATAGATGTCGATCCTCAAGAGATTAAGCGCTTAATGAAGTTAATGCGCAAGCATTCTGTAGCCTTTATTCTTACCCATAAGACCTATTTAGATACCGTTGTTCTTATCAATACATTGGCAGGATACGGCATGCCGATTCCTTATTTTTTCGGTGGGATAAACTTGGCGATGCCAGGTGTTAAACAATTAGGAAAAAACTCAGGTCTCATTTTTCTGCGCCGAAGTTTTAAAGATGATGAAGTCTATAAGGCATCCTTGCGTCATTATATTTCTTACTTAATTGAAAACGGAGATCACTTGACCTGGAATATTGAAGGAACCCGCTCACGAACAGGTAAGATTGTCTATCCAAAAATGGGAATTTTAAAGTATATCATGGAGGGTGAGCAAGAAAGTTCCAGAGATATCAAATATGTTCCCGTTTCTATTGTGTATGATTTGATTCCCGATGTGAAAGAGATGACCGAAGAAGGTAAAGGTAGGAAAGGAAAACGATCAGAAGATTTGGCACAGTTTGCTAACTATATTCAGAAATTAGGCCATCAGTATGGCCGCGCCGCTATTCGTTTTGGAAATCCGGTGGATGCCACACAACATCGTAGTGCAATTATCCCAGACGATGAAGAGCACAGTTATGATGACAAAAACACCTTGCCCAGATTTGCTTTTGAACTAATCCATAAAGCGAATACGATTACACCTGTTACCACAGTTTCTTTAGTGTGTAATGTATTGTTAAATAACTTTGCGCTCACCAAAAAAGAAATTGAGGCCAACGTTATAAAGCTTATGAATTATATCGAGCAGCGCAAGGAAGATGTCTTGCTCGACCGAGGTAACAAAATAGGCGCAACGGTTCAGAGAGCCTTGAATTTATTGTTAAGTGCCCACATCATTCAGAAAAGTAAGGCAGGCCGCAAGACGCAGTTCAGTTTAGTACAAAATGAGTATTTATCGGCGACTTATTACGCAAATATGTCGTCAGGACATCTCTATCATCGTGCTTTCATCGAACTTGCCTTGGTTAAAATAAAAGATGATACTTCGCCAGATCGTATTATCAATTTCTGGGAAGAAATCATGCATTTACGGAATCTCTTCAAGTTTGAGTTCTTCTATACCAATAAACCACAATTCAGTAGCGAAATAGAAGCGGAGTTAAGTTTATTCGATAAAGATTGGCGCACTATAATTGCAAATCCTGAAGGTGACATTGATGATTTGTTGAAACGGCAAGAATTGCATGTGTCTAAAGGAATGTTGCTTATCTATTTAGAGGCGAACAAAGTGGTATGTCATACGCTTGAGTCATGGGATTTAGATGATGAATTTGTCGATGAAGAATTTATCGACTTATGTATGTTTAAAGGGAAGGAACTTCATTGGCAATCGCGTATAACCAGATTGGATAGTGTGTCTAAACCATTTTTGATCAGTGCGTTGCGACTGGCTAAGAACAGTAAGCTCACACCGGTTGAGGGTCAAATTAATTATGAACGCCTTGACCAATGGATGTTGGAGTTAGATGAGCTTACCGATCGATTTAATGTACTCCAAAAACTGGAAATACATGCCGCGCGTCAAGCAATTGAAGTGGAAAAAGAGCATGAGGAAAAGGAAACAGTACCGGGTGCTGATTTAGAAACCCTATCAGAAAAAGTAAAACAGGAAGAAGAAGGCCCGCATATAGCAGCCTTTTTCGATCTTGACCGTACGTTGATCAAAGATTTTAGCGCCAAACGTTTCGTGACATCTCGCCTATTAAGCGGTAGAACAACTACTAAAGAACTTTTATCCCAATTAGCAACGGTATTGTTGTATTCGGTGGGTAACAGAGATTTTGAAATATTGACCAAGGTATCTGCTTTAGGCGTAAGAGGAATAAAAGAAAAAGAATTTGAAGCCTTGGGCAAAGCCATTTTTGAAGAGTATTTGGCAGAAACCATTTACCCGGAAGCCCGCAAATTAATCACATCGCATTTAGAAAAAGGACATCGCGTCGTAATCGTGTCGGCCGCTACTATTTATCAGGTGCAGCCATTTGCGAATGAATTAGGAGTGGAAGATGTTTTTTACACCAAAATGGAGGTAAAAAAAGGGCGTTTCACCGGGCAAATTGAAGAGATGTGCTGGGGAGAAGGTAAAGCCAAGGCTGGAAAGAGGTTCGCAAAAGAACACAAAATTGACCTTGCTAAGAGTTTCTTTTATACGGATAGTTTTGATGATTATCCGTTACTTGAAATAGTTGGAAACCCGGTAGCTACAAACCCCGATAACAGGTTGTCACAGGTTGCTTTTGAAAGTGGCTGGCCTATTTTACGCTTTGATGAAGTTGATGATCAACCGATTGTGAATAGGTTTCGAACCGGATTGGCTGCTGCAAGTATCTACCCCTCTGTGGTCAAAGGGTTGGTTCGTGGTGCAATGGCCATGTCACGGCAGGAAGCCATAAATACTACAGTTGCAAGTATTGGTGACCTCGGAACAAAATTTGCCGGATTAGATATTGCAGTCAAGGGGAAACAGAACTTAGAAGATTACAGACCTGCCGTTTTTTGTTTTAACCACCAAAGCTCTGCGGACTTTTTCATACTTTCTAAGTTACTAAGAAGAGATGTTACGGGTGTGGCTAAAAAGGAATTGGAAATGAGCCCAATGGGACCATTGTTTAAAGCTTTTGGAGCTATTTTTATCGACCGGTCAAATAAAGAAAAGGCCATAAAATCTTTAAATCATGCTGCCGAAGTACTAAAGGATGGAATGTCAGTGGCGATAGCTCCAGAGGGTACAAGAAGTGGCAGCAAAGAGCTAGGGGCTTTTAAAAAAGGAGCATTTCATTTAGCAATGAAAGCCGGCGTTCCAATGATTCCAATAGTCATTAAAAATGCCTACTTGGCACTACCAAAAGGTAGTTCGGTATTTAAACCGACACACATTGAAGTGGTAGTGCTTGATCCAGTAGATACATCCGAATGGAAACAGAAGAATGTTGATCAATATGTCGAAGAGGTGCGCAATTTATTTTTGAAAGAACTTGAACACTAAATATTATTAAATGAAACTAAAAGTTGCCATACTTGGTGGAGGTTCATGGGGAACTACGGTAGCATCGATTGTTGCAAAGAATGCTGAAGCGACGATTTGGGCTCGTAATCCTGAGACGGTAAAGGAGATCAACGAGCACCATACCAACAGCAAGTATTTACCGAATGCCCGATTAACCAGATCATTAAAAGCCACGAACTCCATTGAAGAGGCTGTGAAAAATGCTGATTTATTGGTCATGGGAATTCCTTCACAGAATTTTAGAAAAGTGATATTGGAGGCGAAATCACATATTCGGCCTTGGATACCGATCGTAAGTTTGGCAAAAGGCCTTGAGATCGGAACTAAAAAACGCATGACCGCCATTATAGAAGAAGAATTACCCGGCCATCCGGCTGGGGTACTAACAGGCCCCAATCTTGCGAAAGAAATACACTTCGGAAAGGCAGCGGCAGCCGTGATCGCTATGGTTGATGATACCATAGCAAAGGAACTCCAACCTGTTTTCAGCTCTGGTTTATTTCGTGTCTATACCAATGACGACGTCATAGGTTGTGAGCTCGGAGGCGCACTTAAAAATATTATGGCTATCGCCTCAGGTATGGGTGATGGTGCCAATGCGGGAGACAACACGCGCGCAGCAGTAATCACCAGGGGCTTATCAGAACTGACCCGTTTGGGCGTCGCTATGGGTGGAAAGCGTAGAACGTTCTCAGGTTTGGCCGGAATGGGTGACCTGGTGGCAACATGCTCCAGCGCGAAAAGTAGAAATCACCATGTCGGTTTTCAATTAGGACAAGGGAAAAGTCTCGACCAGATCATCGAAGAGATGAATGAAGTAGCTGAAGGAGTAAAAACGGCAAAAGTCGTGATGGAATTGGCAAAAGATTACGATGTGGAAATGCCTATTTCAACTGAAGTATACAAGGTGTTGTATGAGGGTAATACCGTAAATGATGCCTTTAGAGGCTTGCTTAAAATTGAAGTAGGTTCTGAGAAAGAACCCGGATAAATACTAAAATCATGGCTAAAAAAGCAGAACAAACAGCATCGTTTATGGTGCGTTTTAACCAAAGAATTTATGAGGAAGATGGTGAATCTAAAGTGCAATGGCGTGGACGCATCTCACATGTTCAGGATGGTGATGAGAAACGGTTCTCAGACGTTAATGATGCTTTGGAGTTTATGCAGCAAAAGTTATCAGAACTGACCAGCGAAGCTACTAAGGGTCAATCTTCGGAAGAGCAGGAGAACATTCTGCAAAAGAGCCTATCTATGTGGAAGACCATGAAAGCCGTTGCTCCACAAATGATTAAAGAGACCATCAAAGATCCTAAAAAGCAAATTTCGAATATTCAAGATCAACTACAAGACCAGCTCAGTAACATTGGTGAAGAAATTAGTGAAAAAGTACAGATTGACCAATGGCGCAATGCTTCAAGATCAGACTTCAAAAAAGTACAGGATTCTATTAGTCAGCTCAGCAGAGAAATTAAAAAACTCAATAGCAAAGTAGACGCTTTAAGCAAAAAGTAGTTGTTCGATGTCGCGGTCTCCCGAATTACAAGAATTAAAAGATTTTTATGAGAGGGCTGAATTGCGTATTCAGACTTTAGGGCAATTCAATGTATGGAGAAATGGTGAGAAAATTGCTGCCAAGCAGTGGGGACGGGATAAAACAGTACAATTGCTCCAGTATCTTATATCAAACCGTAAACGTCACGCCTTACACAAAGAAAAGATCATGGACCATCTTTGGGATGAAGGTGATGATCGTGATTTCAAAGTGGCATTACACGGGGTGAATAAAGCTTTGGAACCGGACCGGCCACCAAGAACAGAGCCTAAATACTTGATACGTCAAGGATTAAGTTATCAATTAGACATCGAGCGAGTTTGGATTGATGCTGATGCGCTGGAAAAATTAATCATCATCGGCAACGAATTTTTAGGTGCCGAAGTCGCGATAGCCAAAGAGGCCTACAAAAGTGCAATCGATCTTTATAAGGGGATGTACTTACCGAATCGCATCTATGAAGACTGGTCTTCTGAAGAACGTGAAAGAATCCAGCTACTCATTTTAGGAGCTTATATCACATTAGCTGAAATCACGCTAGATGAAAATCCATTAGAAAGCATTCGTTTATGTCAAAATGCACTGGCAATCGATCCTACCTGGGAAGATGCTTACAGAATACAAATGCAGGCATACCTGGCAAAGGGAAATCGCCCCCAAGCCATAAAAGCCTATCAAAAATGTGTTGACATACTTGATGAAGAATATGGTATTGATCCCCTACCGGAAACAAAGAAGTTGATCAAAGAAATAGAAGAAATCAGCTAACGAATTTCTGATTCTGAATAGATATTGGGCTCAAGATAAACTTCAGTAATAATCTGAGTCATGAAAACTTTTCTGTACCAAATTCTCATAGAATTTCACTTGAATTCATTCAAAAAGCTACGTTGCAACTCATTTGCAACTGGCAAGAAGTATGTTTGCACAGATTTTAATAATTGAAACAACTTTTAAAAAAATAATAAAGACATGGCAACAAAAGCAAAAAAAACAGTAAAGAACAAAGTTTTTAAAACAGTAGATACTGTAAAGGAAGTAGCTGCTAAAACAAATGATTTCGCTTTAAAAACCACTGAAGAAGTAGTGACTGAAATGATCAACGTGGCTTCGAAGTGGCAAACAGTTACTGCTAAAGCTGTAAAAGGTGGATTAAAAGTAGCGGATACACAACAAAACATGGTTTTTGATTCTTTAGAGACTGCTAAAGGTCACATCTTAAATGGTGTTAAAAGATCAAAAGCATTGTTTAGCAAGAACTAATTCAATAGTATTAGGTGGTTAAGTAAAAGGTCAGGTTCCCAAAGTGGTCTTGGCCTTTTTTTATTAGATAAAACCTTGATAAACATTCTTGTAACTCATTTGTAACTAAGCCTGTTTATCTTTGCACCATAAAATTTGACTAAAAACATAAAGAAAATATGATGACAGCAAAAAAAAGCAAAAAATCGAACAAATTAGAGAACGCAAAGAAGATCGTTAAGAAGATAAATAACGATTTGATAGATGCTTCTTTTAACGCTATTGAGACAACCGTTAAAACCGGCGAAAAATGGCAAAAGCTAACTTCTAAATTGATCAAAAAGGCGGAGCCTTTATCGAAACAACAGATCAATATGGTAGTTGACACGGCTGAAACCATCAAAGGTCAACTTGAGCAAGGCACCGATCGCTTAAAGAACTTAGTAGGATATGACCCTAAAATGATCGAACAGGCGAAACGAATGGTAACAGGCCACCCTTTAACTCAAAAAGCGGAAGAGACTGCTGAAAGAATCAAGAAAGAAGTTTCAAAAAACCCGTTGGTACAGAAAGCCGAAAAAATGGCTACTAAACTAAGGAAAGAGCTAAATGAGACTATCGAAGATGTAAAGGATAAAGTCGAGGATGTAGCTGAAGATGTAAAAGAAAAGGTTGAAGACGTTCAGGAAAAAGTTGAAAAGGTGATCAAACCTGAAACAAAAAAAACTCCTGTGAAAAAGAAAGCTGCTCCAAAAAAACCCGTAGCGAAAAAAGTGGCCGCAAAAAATGATCTTAAGGTCATTAAAGGTATTGGTCCTAAAATGGAAGCTACGTTAAACGCTGCTGGAATAACGTCTTACGCGGATGTGGCTAAAGCAACATTAAAAAGTGTTGAAAAGATATTGACTGATGCAGGTATGAATACCAAGATGTACAATCCTGCTCAATGGAAAGAGCAAGCGAAAGAATTGATTAAAAAATAGATTCAATAAAGATTAAAATTAGTTGAAGATGAAAACTACTGAAAAAGTAAAAAAGGCTTTTAAGAGCATCGATATTAGCAAAGCTTTTGCAACAACAAAAACAGCAATTAAAAACTCAAACGAATACGCTTTAATGACCGCTGATGAAGTAGTAGAAGAATCGTTACAAATTGCTGAGAAATGGCAAAAAGTGGCTCAAAAAGCCATTAACGGAGGATTTAGATTGGCTGATAATCAGCAAGATCTGATGTTTCAGGCGCTAAATGCCGTAAAGGGTCAATATTTCCATGGAAAGAAAAGGTTTAGAAAGCTTTTTGTATAATTCATTGTGAATTATTTAGGTTAGTTAGTTGAAAAGCCAAGCGAAAGCTTGGCTTTTTTATTGCAACCTTTATGTGATGAATTACACTTTTATCGAACAGCCAATAGCTCTTGTATTGGTAGTTTTTAGTTCTTTTCCACTTAGTAAGGCATCAACAGCATCTTCAACATATTTCGTTTTCACACCCGCCTCATTTCTTGAGCTGTCGTCTATAGCACCAATGTACTTCACGCGCAGACCCTCTTGTTCTTTATTCAGGATATATACGTGAGGAGTTCGGGTAGCCCCGTATTTAGGATATACCTTTTGTCCTTCATCAAATAAATATGGAAATGTGAATCCTTTCTCTTTAGCACGAACTTTCATGAGCTTAAAGCTGTCTCCAGGCTGTACATCAGGGTTGTTGGGGTTGATAGCAATAACCGGATACCCCTTCTCTTTGTATTTAGCGTCCAACGCGTTCAAACGGTCTTCATTTGCTACCGAATAAGGACAGGTATTACAGGTAAATACTATAATAAACCCTTTAGCATCCGTATAATCAGCTAGAGAAACCATCTTGCCATCAATATTTTTAAGCTTAAAGTCGTCGGCAATGTCACCTACTTTATAGCCTTTTCCAACAAGTGTAAAGGCCGAAAAAACGGTAATGAGTGCTACTAATAAAATTGTTTTTACATGTTTCATTTTGCTAAATTTTAGTGTTTTTAGTGAATTTTTCTACTTCGTCAAATAATTGTTCTTTTGTAAACGACTGCTCATAGAAAGCATGTTTGCTTTTGGTAAATATTAGCGTTGCCGGAATAGCCCCTGACCAGCTGGAGTCTACTTTGGGTATCCATTCATTTTCATTCGGGGCATCCAGTAAAATTACTTCTTGCTGTAATTGATATTTTTCTATAAAAGGAATTAATTTATCGTTCAATTTCTCAGGGAAATCCAAACTTACTAGCAAGATTTTAAGATTTTCATCCTCATAAGCATCGTCCAATTCTTGAAAATAAGGTAATTCTTTTACACATGGTTTGCACCAGGTGGCCCAGAAGTTCACCACATACGTTTTATCATCATTTGCTCTTAAGAAAGGTTCAAGTCCTTCAAAATCAACTACTTTAATCGATTTATTCACGATGCCGGAAGCCAGTTCTTCAGATTTTTTTTCTGCTTTACATGACATCGCGATAACAAAACAACTTAAAAAGAGGTTTCTTAACATACATCAATTTTGATTCTTGCTAAATTAAAAATTCAAGAAGTGAATTTCTATAATTTGTTAAAGTTTAACAGAATTATAACTATTTCATTATCAGATACTACAGCACATACTAATTGCTTGAAATTTGCGTTATACTTATTAGTTAGTTAGTTTATAAAAAAGGTTGGTCATGAAACAAAAATTACTTTTATTATTATTTACCCCACTTCTATTCTTCGCTCAAGGGCAAAATACTATTGCTCAAACTGAAGTAGAAAATGAGGTGGTAAAGGTCAAAGAAGCTAAAGAAAAGAAAGGCACAGTCAAAACACCGATGTGCGTAGAAGGAAATTGTGAAGAGGGCAAAGGGAAAATGCAATATAGAAGTGGTGTGTATGAAGGTGACTGGAAAGACGGTTTGCGTCATGGATACGGTAAATTTATTTGGGGCAATGGCGATACCTATTCTGGCTTATGGCTTGAAGATAAGCGCCATGGTCAGGGAACTTATGTTTGGCATGATGGATCTAAATATAAAGGAAACTACAGCCATGGTATTCGGAGTGGTTATGGTATTTACTACTATACAAATGGAACTATTTACGAAGGTACCTGGCAGAATAATTTAAAACACGGTATAGCGAATTTTTACTACAGAGAAAGTGTCAATATCGGTGGTAGATACCATAATAATGAGTACGTGAGTGGTACCGGAATTACGCAAGAATCGTATAAGTATAGGCCAAAAGAATAGAAAATGTAAGTTTTCTTATGGATTTACGACAATAGAACTGTAAATCACTTGATTTACAAATCTTTTTCATAGCAATTTCCCACCTTTTAACGAAGGTGGGTTTTTTATTTCGTCTTAAGGGCATCTGTGGGTTTTGGCACATAATGATGCTTACCACCTGCGAGATCATCATTGAAGGTAGTAGGAATCGTACCGGCTTCAGTTCTGTCATCCCAGGTCACATGTTCTGTTCCGTCATCGCGCTGCACCATTGTAATACAATCTTCAACAGGGCAAACCAAAGAACATAGGTTACAACCCACACAATTCTCTTCAATAATGCTCGGGATTCTGTTGGTTGAATCACCGGATAATGCAATTGCCTGATGTGCTCCGTCGTCACAAGCGATATAGCACAATTCACATCCCACACACTTATCTTTATTAATCTCGGCAACCACTTTATGCTTTAGATTGAGGTGCTTCCATTCGGTAACATTTGGAAGCGCTTTTCCAGCAAAATCATAAATGGTAGTATACCCCTTTTCTTCCATGAACTGCCGTAGACCGGCTTCCATTTCGCGAACAATGCCAAACCCGTAGTGCATTACCGCGGTACACACCTGAACAGAAGTAGCCCCTAAAAGAATAAACTCGACTACATCACGCCAGGTTTCAACACCGCCAATTCCGGAAATAGGTACTTTTGATATTTCAGGATGTTGCGCCAGTTCACGTATCATGTGCATGGCAATCGGTTTTACCGCCGGGCCGCAATAACCGCCATTGGTACCCTTTCCATCGACAATAGGTAATGGGGCATAGGTATCTAAATCGATACCAACAATGCTTTTAATGGTATTGATGAGTGAAATAGCATCAGTTCCACCCTGATAGGCAGCTAAACCGGGATCAGTAATTTCCGAAATATTAGGTGTTAACTTGGTAATTACGGGAATATTTGCTGCTTCAGACACCCACTCAACGATCGTTTTTAATACGGCAGGTTCTTGACCAACAGCAGAACCCATTCCTCGTTCACACATACCGTGAGGACATCCGAAATTCAATTCAATGCCATCAGCTCCCGCATTTTCAACATCTTTGATGATCTGTTGCCATTCGGCCCTGCTTTCAACCATTAGCGAAGCAATAACCGCATGATCTGGAAAGTACTTTTTTACTTCTTCAATTTCTCGAAGGTTATCTTCTAAAGGGCGATCGGTGATCAACTCTATATTATTGAAGCCCATCATACGGGTATTTCGATAGTTCACTGATCCATAGCGACTGGAGACATTTACTACAGGCACACCCAAGGTTTTCCAAACGGCGCCTCCCCAGCCGGCATCAAAGGCCTTCATAATCTGATAACCCGAATTTGTTGGTGGTGCAGAAGCCAGCCAAAATGGGTTAGGAGCCTTAATTCCCGCAAAATTTATTGATAAATCAATCATTTTTAATTTTTTTGTCGTTCCGTACCTGATGCGGAATCTATTAACCTTTAAATTTATAGATTGAGATCCTGAATCAATACTGAATCGAATTCAGCACAGGGCCAAGGATGTCAACTTTATTCAAATAAATATTTAAATATACCTTGTGCAGCCATTTTTCCGTCATAAGCAGCATTGACTACCTCGGCACCGCCATTGATGGCATCTCCGCCGGCAAAATATTTTGGATTCGAAGTTTGAAACGAGTCATTGACCACAATTCTGGTTTTAGTATCGCTATCAAAATTGTCTATAAGCTGATAAAACTGTCCATTAGTATTATTCAATGTACTTACTCAATGAACCATGAATATTAAACTGTTGAAGAGCTCTTAGACTAGTACTTATCTCTAAAGTCTCTATTTTCCAAGGTGGCATACTATCTTACAACTATTGATTCTCTATCAACCAAGTATATAGTTTAATAATGGTAGACACAAGCACATCTCAAAGTCATTGAAATAATATCAGTCTAAAATATGGCAAACATCAACATATTTTGTTCTAGGACCTAGGACCAGCAAGAAACACAGGATGTGTTTATTCAGAATCTATAATAATATTTCAAGAGTAATATAATAGCCAATATACTGTAGGTGGTGCATGATGATAACACAACATTAAGAATATAGAACCTTTTTTGTGCAGTTTTATATAGGTTTAGAATGAACATATCCAGGATGAAGTTTGTTCATGAAATGATAGCAAATGCATGTCATGTCATTTTGCCATAAACTGCTATAAAGCATGGGCAGGGCTGAAGCAAACACCCTAGCACCGACAAACTGTTATTGTGAATATTACATTTACAAATAATATTGATATTTTAGTTAGGATCTGGGTTCTCTTTTATGAATACATTCATCTGCATATACAGTGTACAATGAAAAGAAGATATGAATTACTGAGATATTAAGCCAATAAGCTGGAACATCCATAATCCAGCCCCTGCAACCTCTCGTCTCTAGATCTCCCCAGCAATTCTTCTCATCTCTCCCACCAGAATCTATTATCATGATTATGCAAG